>JAEEGJ010017144.1_pt1 | contig 16459 bp, 9 predicted proteins | sample 8958761 | NCBI WGS metagenome assembly JAEEGJ01 (sample SAMN16246546, study PRJNA631951) | gut metagenome | biome: gut microbiome; feature: rumen; material: RS-attached | host: Bos | place: Iran: Karaj | collected 2018-10
GCCAATGCCGACGGCACTGCAGTTGTAATCAAGGCCACACCCGACGGCTCAACCACAGGCGCCGACTCGTTTATGGGCGAGAAAAACATTGCCGATCTTGCGTTTCTCTCTTATCAAGGGTTGCACAAGCGCGGCAACGGTATCGTGCAGCGGATCAGGTTTTGGTGGTGTTGCAGGCTACTTGAACGTCTCTGGAAAGATGCAGGACTGCCTCTATTACGGCAATCAATTTGAAATCAGCGGTATTAGAAGATATGGTGCCCTTGCTGGTTATGTTGAGCGCGGGGGTGCTCTCTCCGACTGCTATTCTACGGCCGATATGGCAGAGGTGAATTGCGAAGACCACCCTGGTGTACATCGTGCAGTAGTACTCGACAGCAAGCCCAGCAACATGGGTAAGGAGGTCTATACTTACGGTGAGGGCAACTACGTAGGCATCACGACCTACGAGAACGGCATCAGCTTCAACGGCAAGTATTACTTCTTGGCATACACCATTTCGCTTGCAGCCAGTCCTGCGGACTACGGCAACGTGACAGGCAGCGACGTGTACAAAAAAGGCGAACGGGTGACGGTTGTAGCAATGGCCAACGAAGAGTATGAGTTCGTCAAGTGGACCGATAGCAAAGGCGTGACGGTGAGCACCGATGCAGAATTCTCCTTCGTCGCCACCGCCGACAGCGCGCTGACGGCTAACTTCGACCTGAAGCACTACACACTGACGGCGACTGTAAAGGGCATCTATTTTAAAGATGCTGAATATCACAAGATTACTTCGGCTACCAGAGGGCAGGTGGTTCGCCTGACAGTGGATAGAGAAATTCTTGAAGTGTCCGAAGGCAAATATCTTGCCGGCTACGAGACGAATGTGGAGGGCGTGACAGTCTCGGATTATGATGTCTTCACCATGCCCGCCCAGAACGTGACGGCGGCTCCACGATGGGAAGACAGGTCACTCAAAATCATCGACTTGACCGACAAAATGGCGCTCGATGTGCCCGAAAAGAGTTTCAATCTCGAAAACCTGTTTACGTATGTGACCATTCAAGATGTCGAGACAGGAGAGACCATGTCATTCTTCGATGCAATGATGAAAGGAAGTGAATTGAAGAATGGCGTACGCTACTTGTTAGACCTAAACCTTGACAACGAGGTGGACATCCAGATTGAACGCACCCGAACAAAGAAAGAACCCATAACGCTCATCTATCAGGTTAAGCGAGTTTCTGGAGCAGATAAACTGACATCGAACTACACCGCGTCCTTCCCGAGCCTCGGGTTGTATTACAACGACCCCTACAATGGTGTCATCTTCAAGTTCAACGATGAATTTGAGAGCGAAGAACTGGACATGATGCTTTTCCCATTGGCTAACAACTCGCAAAACAACAGCTTCTTTTTGCAGATGTTCCATGGCGAAGAGATGGATGAAAGCATTTATGAGGGAATGGGAGTCTATCTGCAAGGCCGCACCTTGTGGTGCGACGGCGACTGGAACACCATCTGTCTGCCATTCGAGGTGGATTTGACCGACAAGAAATGTACACTCTACGGTGCAATAGCCCGCACGCTGGAATCGGCCACACTTACGAACGACGGCCAATCGTTGAAGCTGAACTTCGGTGACCCCGTCGAGACATTGGAGGCTGGTGTGCCTTATATCATCAAATGGGCAGCATCGGACAACAACATCGTGAACCCCGTGTTCAAGAATGTGACCATTGACTTGACCGAACACAGCATGGAATCGACAGAGCCAGCGCACTTCTTCGGCACCTACGACAAGTTGACCTTTGAAACCGAGAATCAGGATATCCTCTTTCTGGGCAGCAACAACAAATTGTACTATCCGGACGGCAAAGCCGCCACGAATATTGGTGCCTGCCGAGCCTACTTCCGCCTCGGTGCCGAAATGAATGCCACCCAGATCCGCGACTTCATCCTTGACTTCGACGACGAGGGTACGGTGACCATCCAGAATGCGTTCGTCCAGGTGGACGAGAACGGCGATGCCTGGTTCTCGCTGGAGGGTGTGAAGTCTCAGGGTGAGGCTACACAGAAGGGCCTCTTGATTAACAATAACAAGAAAGTATTTATCAAATAATGAAAAAGTCATATCAGAAACCAGAAGTCCTGGTAGTAAACATAGAATCTTCGCAGATTATCTGCCTGAGTACCAATGCCGGCCTCACCCCAGGTGGTGGCGGTAACGGCGAAGGCCGCGCTCCCGAAATACGTATGCGTGGCTCCGACTGGAGCGACTACGAAAGATAATTAGGGAACTTCCAAAAAATCCCGTCAATTCACTCGGCCCTCACGCTTATGGCGTGGGGGCTTTTTTTAGGTCTGGGGCTGGATGACCCTCCGACGATGTCACGTAGTTGCGTTCTTTTTCCTTTCTTTTTGCTTTCTTTTTTGATTCTTTTTCGTTCTTTTCAAAGGACGTAAAAAAACGGATGGATTGAAGGAGAAAACCTGTAAGTTGCCTAACAGGACGTAATGTCGAGGTAGTGTACTCCTATCCCGAACTGGGGAAAAAGGTAGTTTATTGGTTCGGAAAACCGACTTAAATGTCTGGAATTGTAGCCGAATCGGACCTTTGTGTCCACTTTTTGGGGAGGTTGATAATCAAGATATTAAAAAAATCATTACCTTTGCGCGTTGTTTGGGCAATGGAAACAACCAAGTAGTTGTTGAAAACGAACATCTACTTAACTCAATTTGGTCATTTATTCTAATCTTCAATGAAAACAATTATTAAGCAGTACTTTGTTTGGCTATGCACTTTGTGCGTAAGCATGTGTTTTGCTACAGCTTACGGCGACAATGTGCCTGTCTTCTATGAATCGTTCAACAATTGCGCCGGTAGTGGAGGAAACGGTGGAACGTTCAATCCCAGTTCCACCTCTGCCATTGTGTATGACAATACAGGATGGACCAATACGGGCAGCATCTATGGTGCCAACCAGTGTGCCCGAGTCGGCACAAGTGGCAAAAAGGGCACATTGACCACTCCAGCGCTTGCTTACAGCGGCAGCAACAAGTTGTGCTTGACCTTCAAGGCTGCGCCGTGGAATACGGAAACCGCAGCGATGACGGTCACCCTCAACAACGACGGTACCATCAGCGAAAGCGCAGATGCTACAAGTACGGCCAAGAGCATTACCCTGTCGAACATGACGTCAGGACAATGGAACGAATATACCCTCTACCTGAGTGGAGTGACCTCGACGACAACCATTGCCTTCTCGGGCTCGAAGAACCGTTTCTTCCTGGACGAAGTCAAGGTGGAAGAGGTCGGCGCAGCTCCGGTCAAGACCTTGACCGCAGTGGCTCTGTCGGGCACTCCCACTCATAGCACTTATACCGTTGGCGACAGTTTCGACCCCACAGGGTTGACGGTCACAGCCACCTACAGCGACAACAGCACCGCCGACGTGACCAGCAATGCCACCTGGCAATGTGACCCTGCCACCTTCACGACGGCAGGACCCCAGACCGTGACCGTGATGGCCACCGTGGGCAACCAGTCGGACATGCAGGAATACAGCGTCAGCGTCACGGCTCCTGTGACCTTGAACGAAATCACCTTGTCGGGCACCCTGGCCAAGAGCATCTACGAGCAATACGAGGCATTCGACAAGACCGGTCTCGTCGTGACGGCACACTACAGCGACGGCACCACCGCCGACGTGACCAGCAGTGCCACCTGGGAGTTTGATCCAGCCACGTTCGAGACGGCAGGCCGTCAGTCGGTTCTGGTCAGTGCCACCTACAACGGCAAGACCGACCTACAGGAATACAGCGTCAACGTCACTGCTGCCTCCTATCTGTTGGCCAAGCTGGGCACCTTCACCGCTACGAATGGCACGTTGAATGAAGATATCTCATACACCTCCTACCGAGGTCATGGCACCTCCGGTCCGAAGGTCGAAAACGGAAACCTGAAACTCTATCAAGCCAGTTCGGCTGGCTCTTACGGCGGCTACATTACCATCGCGGGCGGCCGAGGCGTCACCTTGCAGCAAGTGACCCTCTGGGCAGTGAATGCCACCCAGGTGGGTTACGTCAAGGGCGAAGTCAATGACGAGAACGAACCCGACTCGGGACAGAACGTGGCAGCCGGTGCCTCCTATACCAAGAGCAACCTGAACTGCACCGAGGCATCGTTCTTCTGCATGAGTGCCGAGCAGGCTGAACGACTCTTGATTGACTCGATTGTCGTGAAATATACCAAGACGACGGTCGCGTTGCGGAGTATCACTTTGACGGTGCCAGAAGCAGTACGACATCAGCGCGTCAACACCGAATTCACGCACGAGGGGGTTATCGTCACCGCACATTATGACGACAACAGCACCGAGGTGGTCACCAGTCAGGCCACCTTCTCGACCCCCGACATGACAACGGCAGGCGAAAAGACCGTGACGGTGAGCTACACCGAGAACGGCGTCACCAAGCAGGCGACCTTCACCGTAGAGGTCTATGCTCCCGACTACCTCTTCTATGAGTCGTTCAACGCCAACGCCAGCACGGGTGGCAACGACAACATCTGGAACAACGGCGGTGCAAACGTCGCCTATGACAATACGGGTTGGACCAATCAGGGCAATATCTATGGAGCGAATGCCTGCGTGCGAGTAGGTACATCGGGCACCTTAAATTGGGTTAAAACCCCATCCATCGAGTTCAACGGCATGGCCAAACTGACCTTCCGCGCCGCCCCTTGGACCAACGATGACACCAAACTCCGCGTCAGCGTCACCGAAGGCAAGGTCTGCAACAATGCCTTGGGCGTGGGTGCAGCGCAATACATTCTGTTGGAGACTGTTGCCAACCAGTGGACCGACTTCACCCTCTACCTGAGCGAGGTGGAGACCAGCACAAAGATTTTGTTCGAATCGGTAAACACGTCCAAGAACCGCTTCTTCCTGGACGAGGTAAAAGTGGTGGCCTATACACCATCGCCACTCAGCAGCATCGCCCTCAGCGGCGCGCCAACCACGACTACATACGAGGTGGGCGAATCGTTCGACCGCGCGGGCATCGTCGCCACAGCCCACTTTGAGGACGAGAGCGAGGAGATTGTAACGAACAGTTGCACGTGGACCATCGAACCTGAGACTTTGACCTCCGCCGGCACCACCAACGTCAGTGTGACTGCCGCCATCGGTGGAAAGAGTGCCACCCAGAGCTACCAGGTTACCGTAACACGCAAGGAAGCCAGCATCGCCATCGAAGATCTGGAGGTGGGCGTGAACGGCACTGTCGCTATTGAGGCCACCACCACACCCGAGGAGGCCGAGTTGACCTTCCAAATCACCGAGGGTGAGGAGGTTATCTCCATCGCGGACGGCGTCATTACAGGTCTCCAAGTGGGCACCGCTACCGTCACTGCCAACTTTGCCGGCAACGACGAATATGCCCCTGCCGAGACCACTTTCACCGTCACCGTGGATGCCTTCCAGGTAGCCAGCATCACGGAGTTTTCTACAGTTGCGGGGGCCTTCGGACAAAACAATGCCATTACTTATCAGGGTTATAAAGGTTCTTCTTCGACCGGCCCAGGTGTATATAACAAATGTCTTAGACTCTATCAGGCCACGGTTGCAGGCTCTAACGGTGGTTACATTGAACTGACTGGTGCAGCCGGTGTCACCATCAAGCAAGTGACCATCGCGACAAGCAACTCATACAATACAAAAGTGGGCGTAGCTGTTGATGATGAAGCAGCACCTACCTCTGGAACGTCAGTAAACAAGAGTTCCGAATTTACAGTTAGCGGCCTCTCTTGTGAATCTATTCGCCTGTACTGTTTGGGCGCAGACAAGACCGCCCGTCTGGAGATTGCCGCCATCACCGTGAAGTACGAACAGGCCGCCGGCATCGAACTGGAGAGCCTTTCCGTCGATGTGACCAACGCCCAGACCGAGTTCGTGCAGAACACGACATTCAACCACACGGGAGCCATCGTCACTGCCCATTATTCGAACGGCGAAGACCAGGATGTGACCGCCCAGGCTACCTTCTCGACCCCCGACATGACGACCTCAGGCAATGCCACTGTCACGGTGACATACAACGGCAAGACTGCCTCGTATGGCATCACCATCATTCCAGAAGTTGTTTCTTCGCTCGCATTGAGCGGCAACTATCCGACCCGCTTCCACTTCGGCTTGGACTACATCCACACCGGCATGACGGTGACCGCCACCTACAACAGTGGCCGCACCGCCAACGTCACCGACGAGGCCGAATATGCCGAACCCGACATGTTCACCCCTGGCCGACAGACCGTGACCATCTCGTACGGCGGACAGGAAGTGACCTACCAGATCCTGGTGCTCGACCCTGCTGTCGTCTTCTACGAGTCGTTCGATCTGTGCGCCGGCAAGGGTGGCAACGACGGCGAGTGGGTTAACGGCATTGGCAGTGCAACTACCAAGTCTGACAACACTGGTTGGACATTTGAAAAAGATGGTGCGGCCTACCAGTGCGTCAAGTTAGGTACTGGTTCAAAAGCAGGTTCCGCCACCACGCCAGCCTTCTCGCTGAGAGCCGACGACACCTATATTCTGACCTTCCGCGCCGCTGCTTGGTTGTCGGACGAGACCAACAAGAGCATCACTCTCACCGCCACCAATGCCGAATTGAGCACCACTACCATCGAGTTGGAGAATGGCGTCTGGAACAACTACACCGTTGCCATCCAAAACGTGCAGGGCGCCGTTAAAATCACTTTTGTTTCCGTAACAGATGGCGCTAATCGTTTCTTCCTGGACGAAGTGAAAGCCAGCAGCGGCTACCAGCGTGCCATCGCCCTGACCGGCGTCAGCAACAAGTGGGGCACCCTCTGTCTGAACCAGCGCGTTGCCCCCGAGGAGCGTAGTGGTGCACAGTTCTACAATGTGGCAGCCGTCATCGTAGAGGGCAATCCCGTCGTAGTAGGAAGTCCTGACAATCGCGTCCTAACGAGAGGTGGTTTCGGACAGGTGGTCGGCATCCTGCTGGAAGAGGAGACCGACACCCTCGAAGCCGGCAAGCCCTATATCTTCAACGCCTATGCCCCGACGTTGGCCTGTGCCTTCCACGGACTGGATTATGCCACAGAGGCTATCCCAGCCACGGGTCTGGTGGGTAACCTCACAGGTACCGACATGACCGTTGCCGATGGCAATTACCTGTTGGGCAATAACCAGTTCCACCTGGTGAACGGCGCCGACGCCTATATTGGCAACAACCGCGCCTACATCAGCTTGAACGGCGTTCCCGCTGTCTTGCCAAGCACCGAGATGGCCGCCAACCAAGTCCGTTTCTTCCTGGACGGCACCATCGAGGGCGACTACACCACCGCCATCGAGGGCATCGAACAAACGGCGACAGCCAACGACACCGTCTTTAACCTACAGGGTCAGCGTGCCCACGAATTGCAGCGTGGACAGTTGTATATCCGTAACGGCAAGACGTTTGTTGTGAAGTAACCAAGAATATTAACGGGGACTCCCTTTTGCGGAGTCCCCTGACTACTACTGATATGTTGAAATATTATCTAAAACCAAGTTTGCAGGTGGTAATCATCGAGGTTGCACCCCTCATGACCTCGGGTACGAACACTTTGGGCAGAGGTGAAGACTACACTTCCGGCAGAGTGGGTGGCGATGCCGCCGAACTCCGAAAGAACGACTGGAGCGAATACGAAGGAAACTGAAATCGCCCAATGGGCGATTTCGGTTTCAATGAAAAAAGAAAAGTGAAAAAACCGTAAACTCCAATGCGGTTAACCGAGATCGGTTAACCGTTAAATATTGCCCCCCTAAACGGTAAACAATAACCCCTAAACGGTAACCATTAACCCCTAAACGGTAACCCATAACCAGTAACCGGTAACCATTAACCCCTAACCAGCAACCCATTGACATCCGCACTACAACTATTATATAAGGTACAGCACGAGGATTCGGAACCTGCGTTCAGACAACTGTTCGACCAACAGTACGACCGCATGTTCCGAACCGCTTTCTACTTCCTGCAACGCGACGATTGGGCACAGGAAGTGGCGCTCGATGTATTGGCCGACCTCTGGAACAACCGTCACCGGATGGCGCTGCCCAACGACTTCGACCGCTATACCTTAGTGATGGTGCGCAATGCCGCCCTCAACCTCTGGAAACGGGAGCAACGGTTCGTGCACGATGCCGAGACGGAGGCCGACAAGGCCGGGCAGCACACTCCGAGCATCGAAGAACAGGCGGAGAACCAAGAGCTTTTCTTGGTCTATGAGAATGCCTTGCAAGCCCTTCCTCCCCGTTGTCGGGAGGTGTGGCAACTGGTCAAGGAGGAGGGACTGAGTTATGCCGAAGTGGCGACCCAGTTGGAGATATCGACCAAGACCGTCGATGCCCAGATGCAGAAAGCGTTGAAGCACCTGCGTAGTGAAGTGGGCACCTATCTGGAACAACATGAAAGCACAAAAACAAAAAAATTACCACTTTTTTTATTTTTTTCCGTACTTGGCATAGGGATTATTCCAAGTGGCGTTGTCCTCTTGACGGATATACATTAAAACAACAGAATGAAAAAAGCGCTACTTTTGGTAATTGGTTCGATGCTTGCCACCCTCCCGATACAGGGGCAGGGGTTGCAGGGTCGGACTTTTGTGTATGGTGAAGAGGTCAAGTTGGCCCAGCCGTTGCAGATTGATACGGCCGACCACCGTCCCTTGCAACAAATCTTGGACGAGGTGCTGAAGGGCACCGACATTGACTACCGCATCACCGAGAGGCACGTCCTGCTCTTCCGTCGCAAGCAGAACGACACCCCTCCAACCCCTTGTACCCTACATGGTTATGTCACCGACTCCGAGTCGGGCGAGACGCTCATCGGCGCCAACGTCTATTGCCCCGCCTTGGGAGCAGGCACCGTCTCCAATGCCTATGGTTTTTACTCTATGCCGATGGCCCGAGGCCGACAGGCGGTGGTCATCTCCTACGTCGGTTACGAGCCCTTGGTCACCACCATCGACGTGACGGGCGATGTGGCACAGAACTACACGTTGCAACCTGCTCAAGTGTTGCAAGAGGTAGTCGTCGAGAGTGACCGGCCCGAGACGGGCGCTGCCAGCACACGCATGAGTGCTTCGACCATCTCTATCCAACAGATTCAGCAGATGCCCTCCATGTTGGGCGAGTCCGACGTTCTCAAGTCGCTCCAGATATTGCCCGGTGTGCAGACCGGTTTTGCCGGCACCAGCCAACTCAGTGTGCGAGGCGGCAACCTGGACCAGAACCTCTTCCTCCTGGACGGTATCATGCTCTACAACGTGCACCACGTGCTCGGTTTCGAGTCGGCTTTCATGCCCGACGCCGTGAAGCACGTTGATTTCTTCCGAGGTTCCTTTCCAGCCCGTTACGGTGGCCGACTCTCTTCCGTAGCCGATGTCCGCACCAAGGATGGTGACATGCAGCACTATCACGGTCTCTTCTCCATCGGACTGCTCTCCTCGCACCTCGAACTGGAGGGTCCTATCATCAAGGACCGCACCTCGTTCATGGTCTCGGCACGCCGCAGTTACATCGACTGGCTCATCAAACTCGGTATGCGTCTGGACGACAGTGCCGACGACGTCGATAAACTCTCTCTCTATTTCTATGACCTCAACGCCAAGGTCAACCACAAGTTCAGCGACACCGACCGCCTCTTCCTGAGTTTCTACCAAGGTCAGGACGGACTCAAAGTGGCTGCCCGATATGGTGAACACGACTCCGACCGAAGCTATACCAGTGGTCGATTTGCCGAAGACCTTCATTGGGGCAACACCTTCGGTTGCGTACGTTGGAACCACCTTTTCAGTCCTCAACTCTTCTCCAACCTCACCGTCGGCTACAACAGTTACCGACTGCTCTCGGACGGTGCCAATGCCTACCGCGAGTTCGAGAAGGACAAGAAAGTGCTCGACAATAAGTTCCGCTCGAAGTTCTCCTCGGGCATCGATGACTTCATGGCCATCTACGACTTCGACTATCACCCCGCCCAGCAACATCACATCAAGTTCGGCGGTGCCTATACCCTCCACACTTTCCACCCCGAAGTGCAGAGCACGCACATCAAGTTGAAGGACGAAGAGAACGAGATTGACAACCACTACTCCTCGGGCAACCGTGACATGCACGGCAACGAGTTCGCCCTCTATGCCGAGGATGACATGACCCTCACGGACCGTTGGCAAGTCAATGCCGGCGTGCGCGGCGTGCTCTATACCGTCGATGGCAAATGCTATCCCGACCTCGAACCCCGTCTCTCCGCCTCCTACCTCCTGACCCGCGGACTCCGCATGAAGGCGGCCTACACCATGATGCATCAGTATGTGTTACAGCTCACTACGTCGCAAATCAACATGCCTACCGACCTCTGGGTATCGGTCACCAAGGAGCATGTCCCGATGGTTGCCAACCAGTTCGCCGTGGGTCTGTCGTGCGACCGCTGGCAAGGCTGGGAACTGACCATGGAGGGCTACTACAAGAACATGGAACACGTCCTGGAGTACATCGACGGTGCCTCTTTCTCGGGCAGTAGCAAGGGTTGGCAAGACAAAGTCACACAAGGCAATGGCCGTTGCTATGGTCTGGAGTTGGGTGCCACCCGTAACATTGGTCGAACCACCGGCACCCTCTCTTACACCTGGTCCAAGTCCGACCGCTGTTTTCCCAACGGGGCCATCAACAACGGCAAGCGCTATCCCTACGAGTACGACCGCCGTCACGTCTTCCACATCCTGTTGCAACACCAGTTCACCAAGCACGTCGATTTCAATGCCTGCTGGAACTATGCCTCGGGAGGATATGCCACCATCTCGCAACAGACCACGCAATATCTCTTCCCCAGCGACAACTCCGACAACTACAACTACTCCGATGGACATATCGCCAAGACGGTGGCGGACGGCGACTACTACAGCAGCCGCAACAACTTCCGCATGAAGTCGCGCCAGCAGTTGGACCTCAGCATCAACATCCACCACACCACCAAGCACGGCGAACGTATCTGGAACTTCAGTTTGATGAACGCCTATTTCTATAGGAATCAAGACCTTGTCTGGACCGAACAGAAGCAAATCAAGGTCGATGTACCCGACCCGCTCCACCCCGGCCAGACGGTCAAGGAGAAACGCGACTGCCGCGTCCTCGTCCAGGCTACGGTGATTCCGATATTGCCTTCGGCCAGCTATACATATAAGTTTTAAAGGACTCAAATCGTTCGTGTCGTTATTGTCGTTAATAACGTTTGTGTCGTTATTGTCGTTAATAACGTTACTATCGTCACAATTTTCAATTTCGTCACCTATGCAACATAAATTCTTTCTTCTCATACTTGTACTCCTGTTGCTCCTTTCGGCTTGTGTCCAGAAGGATGCAGGGTACCTGCTCAACCCCGATGAGCCGTCCAAGCTCATCGTCAATGTCCTGTGGAACACCAACGACAGCACGCCGTACGTCGATGTGCACCGCACGGGCGCATTGACCGTGCAGGAGGTAACCGACTATCAATGTGAACTTTACGTCAACGGTTTCCCCATGCCACAACGTGCCGGCGACCCCAGCAGTTTCTACTATCGTCCCCAACCAGGCGACCACGTCGAACTCCAGGTCAAGGCCGACGGAGAGACCGCCAAGGCCACGGTGGATGTGCCGCAACCCCTTATCATCGAGGGCATGGACACGCTCCATGTACGCAAGATGCGGAGTCACGACAGCGACCAGACCGACCCCTATGTCCGCTTCCTGATTCACGTCCGCCAACCCGAAGGCATGCGCGGCATGCAGTTCTTCCGCCTGGAGCACGAACGACGCATTTGGTATTTCAGCAGTGGCAGTGAGGGCCACGAGTATCGCGAGGGCAAATACTACTATGTCATTGATTATTCATACAATCGGACGGAAAGCAGATCCACCTATGAGTACGACTTCGACTCTGCCCTGAGCGAGAACGCCAGTAACATGAGCGACGATAATGATGACTACACCCTGGAACTCTTCGACGAAGTGCCCAACAAGTATGGTCTCTTCCGCAACAACTTCTTCAAGGACGGGCGTTACACCCTCTGCATCGATGTACCAGTAGAAGTATTCTCGTCCTTCGAACGCGACAGCTATCTCGCCGAATACACTTTCCGTATCTTGACCTTGCCCAAGATCGAGTATTACTACCTCTGGGCTGCCACCGCCGTGCGCGATGTCTATGAACCTGGCGTGCTGCTCTCCAACCCACCCATCGTCCCCACCAACATCGAGGGCGGAACGGGTGTCTTCAGCGTCAGCGCTGCCGTTCAGGGCTCTCTCTCCGACAACCATCTCCCTGCAGGTTCTGTCCTGAACGAATTTGGTGGATATGATTATTATCATGAGGAGGAGGTTATAGTGAATGAGTAGAGAGTAAAGGCAGGGAAAAGAGTAGAGAGTAAAGGGTAAAGAGTAAAGTAGTTTGCTCAATAGGCTACAACAAACGTCCGTTAACTCCACAGCCACAGGCTGTTAACTCCAGTTAACTCCTTAAAAAGAGTAAAATATTATGCCAAACCATGAAGTCGATTCCGTGCTTGACCAATTGGCCCAGCAGGTACATGCCCCGAAGGGCAAACAGGCAGACCGTGAACAGGTCTATGCCCAGTTGCAACAACGCATGGAGCGGGACGAGACCTCGCCCCGACTGCGTCCCGCGCGCAGGACGATGTTCCGTCTGCCCCGTTATGCCGTGGCAGCCAGCATCGTGCTGGGTGTCTGCTTCCTCGTGACGGCAGCCTGCCTCATTTACACCGACCCCCTCTGGCACGCATCCGACGGCCCCGAACCGACCACGCCGCAGGTCGAGTCCACGCCGCAGGAGATGGTCTTCCAACAGACGCCTCTGTCACAGATAGTCAAGCAGTTGTCCGACCGCTACCATACCTCCGTCCGCATCTCTTCACCCGAGTTGGCCGACTACCAAGTCACCGCCACTTTCTCGGCCGACGAACCGTTGGAAGAGATTCTCTCCGCCCTCGCCATCGTTGCTCAATGCCACTGGCAGAAGACCGAGGAGGGGTATGTGGTGTACTAACAGACCCACCCCCGTTCTTCTCGCAGAAGGTTATCAACCTTCCGCTGCGAGGACCCCCGTAATGGGGAGGGGAAGTAATTACAAAATAACTCAATAAACAAATAAATGACCAAATAGTAAATAATTAATTAGTAAATTCCCCCTATGAAACAATTCCTCATCCTCCTCCTGGCCATGGTTGCATTCAGTGCCACCTATGCCCAGAAACTTTCTTTGCGTAACGAGAAACGTATCACGCTGTCCGTCAACTGGAGTGAAGCCACCATCGTGGGCTACACCGACCAGGAGATAATCAACTACGAGCCAGATTGGGAAAAAGACCAACCTGCCCTGTTACGCCACTTGTGGGAGAAATACAACAAAAAAATGGGAATGCAGTTGCCCGGTGCCTTGAACGTAACCAGCAACTACACCTTGGAACTCCGCCCCCTCACCGTCAACAAGAACGGCGACATGCTCTGCTATGCCGTCATCCTGGACCACGAAGGCACCGTCGTTGCCCAACTCCCTAAGTTCAAGGCCGAAGGCGGTCACGTCGGCTCCTTCCTCAACCTGGTGGGCGACGGCATGAAGTCGGCCGGCACGCAGTTGGGCAAGCGCATCAAGAAGTACACCAAGTAAATCTTGCTCAAGCACTTGTCCATCCGATCATCTGCCAACGTCTGTTTCGTCCCGAAAAACGCTGACAGAGAGACCAAAAGAGGTGATTTCTGGTCAAAACCGACCGAAATCACCTCTTTTTTGGCCAATTATGTAAAAATGCATTATGCAAAAATACATAATGGAACAAAAACAGGGTTCCGACCAGGAAACCCTCCTCCCTTGACCCCCTATCGCGGTGAGGGTCGGGTATCGATTGGGTATCGATTGGATAACGATTGGAGCAAGGTTGAACCGACAGAAATCAAACAACCGATGAAGACCAAATAAAGACCAAAAATGGAGCGTATCGAAAGCGCGAGGTGGGATGCTCGGTCGAAGCGGAAAAACATTTGGCATATAAAACTAATTTCTGCCGTATTGTACCTAGAATAATGCAAGAAAAAATGCATTTTTCCGACCCTTTTTGTTCAGTGTATTAAAATTTTACGTATCTTTGCGCCTCGAAAAAAATATGTCATATATCGACTTGGGTTATATTGTGTGTCTGGGCATTTTTATGGGTTCAATATTTATTACACATGGTGTGTCTGGAAACTATGTTGCTGAAGTCTTATCCAAAATTGACTTTTATTTATCTATCTTATAATTTACTTCTATGGTTAAACATTTAATACGATGGGTCGTATGTCTGTGCCTATGCGCCACGGGCATCAACACTGCATGGGCAGAAACCACGACCTTTGATTTCACTCAAATTGATGGATTCAGCAACTGGGGTTCTAGCTATTCAGACCACAAGGTAGAATATACCGAAGGCGATGTAATTTTCAGCAGTGCAAACAAACAAACGAGCACTATCACCAATATGCCTGTTACCAAAGGGCAACCAGTTTCTTTTGTACTTAAAAATAAAGACCAGATTTTGACTGGTGTAAAGTTCCAATGCAAGCAATGGGGTTCTAAAGCACAGACCATCACCCTTAACTACAGTACAGATGGGGGAACAACTTACGCAACAACGGGTATTACGTCAAGTAATTTCTCATTGACTGCCAATTCATTGCCAGATAACACCAATGCTGTAAAATTCACTTTCAGTTCAACAAGCAATCAAATTGGTATTCAGTCACTTAAAATCACTTACAGTGCCAGCAACGACACTCGCGAAGTAGTTGACATCACCTCTTTCACTGCTGAAAAGACAACTATCAACATCTTTGAGACTGTCACCACAACCGTTGGAAACAATCAATCCGGTTGGACTCCAGCAGCATACACTTACACCTCTTCAAATACCGCTGTAGCCACCGTAGATGAAAATGGTGTGATCACAGGCAAGGCAGCTGGCAATGCAAACATCGTTGTCAAGGCCAATGTTGCCAACAATGACGAGAATTATAAGGCTGGTAAGGCCGACACCTTGAAAATCACCGTAGAGGATAACCGTGCATTGGTCAACTTGACTGGCTTCACAGCAACCGAAACGACATTGACTAAGGGTGAGACCACAACCACTACGGTGAGCAACGATCAGGATGGTTGGACTGCCAACTATACCTATTCTTCTAACAAAGAATCGGTTGCCACCGTGGATGAAAACGGCGTGATTACCGCAGTTGCCAAGGGCCAGGCCACCATTACCGTTACCGCTGTAGTAGATGCTAACGACAGAGGATACAAGGCAGGCGAGACCCTCACGAAGAATGTCGTTATCACAGTAAACAATCCAAAGCACACCGTGACTTTCATGGCCAATGGTCAGAAAGTCAGCGAAGAGGCAATGGAAGAGGATGCAACTATCACTTTCAACAACCCGGATGCTCAGTACATTCCAGAGGGACAGACCTTTATGGGTTGGGCTGCTGCTGCCTTCGAAGGCACACAGGAGAATGCTCCTGCATTGGTAAAGAGTGCCACCGTTGGCACAACTGACGTTACCTACTATGCAGTATTCGCCACCGCCAGCACTTCCGGAAATGCCAACTGGGTCAAGAAAACCGTTAAACAGGTAGTTGACAATCCAGAAACAGGTGACTATGCACTTATTACTCCAGACGGAAATGCATTTAATGGAACTGTTAATAAAGATGGAGATGGCAACTCCACCGAGGACGCGTTCGACTTCAATACGTCAAACGAAGCCACCTCTGCACCAGAAGGCACTTGCATGTTATCTATCTCTCGAAAAGGCGATAAGGGTATTGAAATTGCAATTAAAGACGGAGGGAAAGTCATTACCGCATCGAAAGCTTCTCGTGGTGGTTTTGCCCTAAGCGACAATAGTGAAGGTTATTATTGGGAACTCTCCAGCAACGACCTAATTTACAGCAAAAAATATAATACAAACAATGCTCATTTAAGATCTTACAGCAACACATTTAGAACTTACAGCAATGCAACTAATAATGCTATTGCTTTTGCCTATCGTCCAAGCATCACCTACACCGACTATTGCACAACGGTAGGTGGCAACGTTGATAATCGCGAGTACGTGAAGTTCTCTAATTGGGCTACTGAGAATGGCGAGTTGACTTTGGTAAAGGGCAATACCCTTGCTACGGTTACCACACTCGACAAAGATTGTACTTCAGGCAGTTTCACTTATGAATCAAGTAATCCCGAGGTAGCTACCATCGCTGCCGATGGTGTAATCACCGCAGTAGCCAAGGGCGAGGCAACTTTGACCGCCACCTTCAGCCTTGCCGAGGATGATGACGACTACCGCCTCAGCAAGCAGTACAGCCAACAGACTCTCACCATCTAC
>JAEEGJ010017147.1_pt1 | contig 16456 bp, 10 predicted proteins | sample 8958761 | NCBI WGS metagenome assembly JAEEGJ01 (sample SAMN16246546, study PRJNA631951) | gut metagenome | biome: gut microbiome; feature: rumen; material: RS-attached | host: Bos | place: Iran: Karaj | collected 2018-10
TGATTTTCAAATCCTTTGCCAGAACACGCATCGACGGAAGGGCGTCCCCTTCTTTTAATACGCCGGTCATAATCTGGCTCTTAATCTGTTCCTCGATTTGCTCGTAAATCGAAACACCCGAGCTGTTGTTTAAAATAATATCCATATGGTTTTCCTTTTCTGCGTAGCTTTACGCCAAGCCACACCGGAAAGAGATTTTAAGCATAATCCCTTTCTACAATATTGTATATATTCAATATATACACTTTTATATTTTTTGTCAACAACTAAATACAATCAAAAAAATACCCCGAATGTTTTTGTCTAACATTCGGGGTGCATTTCAAAATTAGTGTTCTTTTTTAAGTTCAACCAAAATCCAGTCATCGGAAATGAGTTTATATTCATTTCCACATCCTGGGCAGAATTTATTTTTCATTGCATTAAAACTTGTGCCACAGGTCGGACACTGAATCTTTGTCATCTGGAAGTTTAAATTAACAGGAATATCGGTACGTCTTTTAAATGTTGCCGAATATACAGGATGCGAGTATTTGACCTTACCTTCATTTATTGAAAGTACATCAAAATAAGACTTGGTCTTTACTGTTACATAGCCATCTTCTTCATTAAAATTCTTGAGTCCGAAAGTACCGGCATAATTCAAATCAATAATATCCTTAAATTCTTTATCAAGAGGCTCACCACTATAGCATAAAAGTTCGCTTTCATTCTCAGAATAAACAGAGGTTTTAATAAGCGAAATAGCTTTATTCTTAAAATATTCAAAAGAAAACTCAGGAGTAATCTTTTTCATCCTTGTCTCAAACCGGCTTCTTGATGCAGCAGTTCCCATTCTTTGCAAATCCACCAATGCCCTTGCCAGTACGAACATATAATGCATAAAAAAGAATAAAAACACTCCATACATGGCGCCAAGCACAATAACAAACAAAGGTCCGTACTGAGTTATGCTCATAACAAGACTATCAAACATATCAACTGTTTTAAGAAAAGGTATGTTGATAAATAAAGCAATTATACATATGAGTGCACACACAGGCCACCAGGTAAAGAATTCCTTTTTGTTCATTTGCAGCTGATCAAAAAAGTAAAAGTTTGTAATTTTGGGAAACAGGTCATCCATTTTATATTGCGTACCACAATACGGACAACCATTCTGAAGTTCTGCTATTGTCTGCTCTGCACCGCAGTTCGGACAAATATGACTTTCATTGTCAGAATGTGAACCGGAAACCAAATCAGAAACTGTTCCGTAGAAAACATGCCTGAGATTATCTTTATAGAGTATTCTGTTATCCTTCGTAACCTTTCTTTTAACACCAAGAACACCAAAACCTACTTTAGTTGCATAATGTTTATCTTTCCAGTTTTCCACATCAAAAAATGTATTGTCCACAGATGAGTTGGTGATTCTTTTATAAACTTCATAATCAAACTCAATATTCTTTTTTTCTATTCGTTCATGCTGAAGTTTAAGCATAAAGTCAAGGTCATTAGATACAAAAGGAATGGTCTCCCCCTTACCAATGGCAATACCCAAAGACCTCGTAAACTCAAGAAGTTTCTTTTCATAGGATTTTTTTATAGGTATCGCCTGAAAATAATTCTTTCCCATTTATTCCCCTTTATTCAATCCACCACTCAGGAGTTAATTCTCCCAGTGTCATTACCTGCCCTTTAGAGTAATCAATCATTATCTCAATATCTTTATACTTACCAGGCATAAGCTGAGTCATTAATTCCCTGCAGGCACCGCAAGGAGCACCTTTACCTTTATTAGGAGGAATACAAAGTACCCTGTCAATCTCATACTCACCATTTGTTATCATGTTAAAAATCGCATTTCTCTCAGCACAAATTCCAAGTGATGAACATGTATCAATACAAACCCCGGTATATATTTGACCAGACTTTGATCTTACTGCCGCAGATACTTCGCCAGCCGTTACATAATCAGATATTGTAACACTGCCAAGCACAGCCTTAGCCGCCTCATACATCTCTTCCCATATTTTATCCATAACTCTTATTCCTTTAATTATTTTTATTTTAATTATAATCAATACATTAATTATCGTAAATCTTTATTTAATATATATAATAGTTGTACATCATTTATGATATAATTATTAATAATTTTTAACTATTAAAGAAATCAGGTATAAACCCATGCTCGAAAAATTTTTTAAACTTAAAGAAAATAATACAAAAGTTTCCACAGAATTAATTGCCGGTCTGACAACATTTATGACCATGGCATATATACTGGCGCTTAATCCAAGTATTCTCTCAGAAGCCGGAATGGATAAAACCGCCGTCTTAATCGCCACATGCTTTGCTTCTTTTATCGGAACCATGTGTATGGCACTTATGGCCAATTATCCGATTGCACTTTCTGCCGGACTTGGTCTGAATGCTTTCTTTGCTTATTCCGTTTGTAAGGATATGGGTTATTCCTGGCAGGTTGCTCTTTTGGCCGTTTTCGTCGAAGGCATCATCTTTATCTTAATGTCCTTAACCCAAATCCGCGAAGCCATCTTCAATGCGATTCCACCTTCACTCAAACTTGCAGTTTCTGTAGGTATGGGACTTTTCATTGCTTTTATCGGTCTTCAAAATTCTGGACTTGTTGTTCCATCAAAGACCCTTGTTAAAATGATTGACTTTACAGAGGATTTCCATACGGCGGGGATTTTTGCTCTGCTTGCTTTTATCGGTCTTTTTATCATCGTTTTCCTGTACCTTCATAAAGTCAGAGGCGCGATTTTGATTGGTATTCTGATAACCTGGTTTCTTACCATGATTTGCGAATGGACCGGACTTTATATTCCGGATCCTGCCAACGATTATTATTCAGTAATTCCAACACAGATCTTTTCCTTTAATCTTTCACCACTGTCCAAAACTTTCGGTCAGTGTTTTAACGTTCAAATGGGATGGAAAGACATTCTGAACTTCCTTGTGGTTATCTGTGCATTTTTATTTGTGGATGTTTTTGAGACCCTTGGTACACTTATTGGTGTTTGTACCAAAGCAGGAATGGTTGATGAGAATGGACGAATTGAAAGAGTCAGGCCGGCTCTCTTAGCTGATGCGATTGCAACCACAGCAGGTGCGGTTTTAGGAACATCAACAATCACATCTTATGTAGAATCCTCAGCAGGCGTTGCTGAAGGAGGAAGAACAGGTTTATCTGCGGTAATGACAGGCTTTTTATTCCTGCTCTCAGTATTCTTTGCTCCGCTTTTTATTACCATTCCATCCTGTGCAACATCTCCGGCGCTCCTTTTTGTCGGATTTATGATGTTCTCATCAGTTACAAAATTGAAAATCTCTGAAGATAATCTTGCCGAATCAATTCCGGCATATCTTTGTATTCTTTCTATTCCGCTGTTTTACAGCGTATCAGACGGAATCGCAATCGGCATTATTTCCTACAGCCTGATTCACTTAATGGCAGGCAAAGGCAAGCAGGTTAAGCCTTTAATGTACATTCTGTCCATACTTTTTATTCTAAAATATATGTTCCTTTAGTTTTTTAACTATAATCAATGCATTTATATTCGTAAATCTTTATTTATACTTTATATAAAAAAAGCTGCACATTATTTTGATATGTGCAGCTTTTCTTAATTAAATATTATTATCAGTTATTTTTTCGTTTTTCAGTATTCTCCAACATCTGACAAAGTTTTTCATAACTATATACAGGACAATCTTCATCATCTGTTATTGGAAATGATTTGGCATTTTGTATTTCTTTTTTCTGCTCTTCGGTTAATATGTCGTTTTTATCCAATTCAAAGAAAACCGTCATATAATTATCCTTTCCTGTTATAATACAAAAGCCTCTCATAATTCGAAGCTATTCTGGCTGATATCAATCTTATATTGTTTTCTCTATCAGTATAAACTACATATAATATTTCTTCAACCATTCCAATAGATATATATCTGTCTTCATTATAATCACTATGATCTTCGTCGTAAATCTCAATTCTATTTTTATCTAGGAAAATTCTTGCGGCTGTTTCAAAAGAAATACCATGCTTTTTGATATTTATTTCATTTTTTCGATCATCCCATTCATAAATTATTTTATTGATTTCTAAACTCTTATCGTATTTATCATTCATGCACACCTGCCCACCACAATTAGTCTGTCATTGTAATTCTCATAACAGGTCACAAGTGATATGTATCGGGCTCCGTTTAGGTCTTCGATTTCTTCATCATACATATTTCTGTCATTTAAAAATTTGATAAAATCCGCCCTTCTTAAATCATCTTCAAGATTATTATATTCACTATAGGCCACATCTTCGTCGTCTTTAATATTTATAATCATACAGGCAATGACATTAAATATACTCTTCCCATTCTCAGTATCTACCTCTATAAACTTATGAGCATCCCTGTAATTCTCATCTGTATATAATGACAGTTCACCAAATACATCAACATTTGACTTCGATATATTATGTCCATATATAATGCTGTTGGAATTAACTCTGTCAACGTCAGAAAGATTATCCATAAAAGGGACACCATAAGAATTATATTCTTTATTAAGTCCAAGTCTTATATATTCATCTTCATCTTCTGTTTTAACAAAAGGATGATTAAGAACACTATTTGCAACCTTAATTACTCCCTCAACATCTAAATTATCCCTGTACATGGAAACTGGCGATTCTTTCGGCACAGGCTCATAATGAACTGAAGCCTTCATGTAATAATAATCTTTGGCATCAAGAGGATCTACATCTCCATTAATTCCATATATCTCTTTCCATGTATATCCCAAATCTTCAGTCTTTGACTCATAAATAACTTCATAATCTGCCACATCAGCTATGCAGTAATAGATGGCATTTCTTTTTAAAACCTTTGTTCCTTCAGAATTAATCTCCTCATAATAATCTCCATCCCACTCTCCACCTGATATGGAATAGATGTCTTTATTTAAATTAAGAATATCCAGAATATCTTCTTCATAACCTGCCCATACAGGATGAAGGTCATCTTCAAGAAGTACAGGCTCCCTGCCTTCTCCCAAAAACCATTCCTCATTATTCGGATCATCACATTCAAAGACTGCATTAATTGTCATATCCTTGGTATATTCCTTTGTTTTAATAACACCAACGACCTCAAGAATCGCTGCCTCATCTTCGTCCTTAAGACCATTATGATATATACTCTCTATTGTCTCATCCACATTTGGAGTCTCTAATTCTTCTTTATAATACATACTCTCACTTATCCCCCTTTCAACTTTTGTTTCATTTAATCTAACGCTTGATAATAATCCAAGTTCATATTCTTTTCCTGTAGCCCTGGATTCATATAGATATGTTTCTGAAGGTGTCTTATCATATAACAGGTCTTCTTCCATCTCCAGATAAATCCCATGATACGTTTCAACAATCTCCACATCCATATCTCCGTTAAATATGTAATTTTCACCATTTATTTCTTTTGATTCCTGAACAATTGGAAGTTTGGATGGGTTATCGGTATAGTAATATATCTCATCAATTACTATATCCTTTCCTTCATCATCCTTATCTTTATCAATAACTTCCACCGGTTCTTCTTTTTCTTCATAAGCCATTACTTCTTTTTTATCCGGCCATGCCATCATCACAATCACAATTGCGGATATAACAAATATAATGGCTGATATAACTATTAATACCTTTTTTTTCATATAATCTCCTTATAAAGTAATCATGGAAAATACAATCTTATAAACAAGACCAAATAACCAGTCAACCAGACTAAAACGACTTTCACTTAAATCACGCTCACTTAAAACACACTCAGTTAAATTGTCTTCACATAAAGATACATATTCACTAACCGGATTATTAAAATATTCTCCAATATAATCATAGGTTCTCTCTAAAATTAATGAATAACCACCAATACCAAGATCATCCATCTTATGCATCGTCTTAACACTTCTACTTCCCAAAACAAGGAAGATTCTTCCGGATGAACCATAGATATAATCATTAACAAGAGTCTTACCATATATAAGTTCTTCAACCTGAGACTTATCTTCGCTATAAGAGAAATCAATCACTTCTTCAAAACCATAATTATAGAATCCATCTGCGCTCTTACTTTCTCTAATTGTATAAATACAATTAGGCAAATCTATATCAAAAATCACACTTCCATCTTCATCAGAAATCGTGGTTGAAACCACATTTCCTGCCTGTACCAAAAGTCTTCCATCATATGAATAAATATCCTCATTATTGATAAGTTCAAATTCACATCCTTTTAAAGGCGCACCCCAGTTGGAAATTTTATTCATATTGATACTCATATTCTGTCTTTCGTTATAAGCTGATACGCAAGAGATTACCTCCTGTTTTTCATTATCACCCTCTAAAGAAACATGAATCATCTCATCAGATAAAATACATCCATATGGAGCTTTAACTTCCTTTAATACATAATTACCTAATGGCAGATTATCAAAGACTATCACACCTTCTTCATCAGTATCCTTACTATCTATAAGCTGTCCGTCAGTATATAAAATATTTCCTGTAATATTACTTACAATGTCTCCATCTGCCCTTATCTCCCATGTGGAATCTTTAAGACCAACCTCTTCATATATAAACTGACCATCTTTATAATCAGTTAGACCTTCACCAGTCTTAATAAGTGTAATTTTTCCAATATTCACCTCATCAGTTGCAGAAATCTTACAACTCATAATATTAGTCATATCATCTGTATATATTAGTTCAGTTTCAATTACATCTTCATGCAACACAACTCCATAAGGAACCTCTGTTTCTTTAAGAATATATTTACCGGGAAGTAAATCATCCCAGATTATATTTCCATTTTCATCTGTTACCTTTTCTGAAATCACCTCATCTTTGGCATGAATAAGAGTGTCATCCAAAGCCTGATAAGTATAAATATCTTCAGCTGCGATAAGCTGCCACCTGGCTCCTGAAAGATTTAAAGTTTCTGTAGTAATCTCACCATTATTTATAATCAGATCATCTGCATACTTCTTAAGACTGATTACGCCTTTACTCATTGAATCCGTAACTTGAAGATTTATTACCACATCATTTAATGCAGCTGATTTGATATCGAGATCATAAACCTGCAAATCCCTTATGTATCCATATGGCGCTTCCAGTTCTTTAACATAGAACTTAAACAAAGGCAGATTCTCACCAAAATCAATATATCCATTTTCATCAGTTACATATTCTTTAATTAACTCATCTAATGAAACAAGGAGATTTCCATCTGCATCCTTAATATCTTCACCAGCATATAAACCATATTTCGCTCCCGGAACCTTTATTCCATCCTCATCCTTTTTCTCTATATGAATAAGTGCCTTCTTACGCACATTTAAGGCATTAATCACCGGATTTAAGGTTTCATTACTCTCACCACTTACGGTTACACTAATTCTTGATGAATCAACTTCATATCCTTCCGGCGCAGAGACTTCAACCAGATAATATTTACCCATAGGAAGATGTTCTACTACTGCCACAGCATCAGTGGTTACAATTGTTTTTACAAGCTGATATTTGGCATATACCATATCCCTCTGTCCTGAAGTCTTATTATTATCATATGTGTAGATATTCTCATCAGCATAGAGTTCATAAGTTACTCCGGACAACATTCTTTCAGTATATTTAAACTCACCATCCAAATATCCTGTTAACATCTCTCCTTTTTTATATATGGATAAACTTCCATATACAGGTTTTTCCTTTATTTCCACACGGCACTGTACATTGCCAAGATTATTAACCTCATATCCTTTTGTATTATCAATTGTTACAGTAACAGGCGCTGCTTTAGTATATCCATATGGCGCTTTGCTCTCTTCAATAACATAAGTTCCATACCTAATATCATATGGAATAGTAATTTCTCCATTATCATTTGTACTTAAATCAGAACTGTTATTTATCTTTAAATACTGCCCTGTACTCACATCCTTAATCTTGAAAACAGCCCCGGAAAGATAAATCTTCTTACCTGTCTCTTCATCAGTTTTATATAAAGATAAATTGGCCATATAAGGATTTTCCAAAGACTCAATAGAAACCACATTATTATTTACATTAACTAAAGATGAACCATTTAATACCAGTTCATTTCCAGACTTGGTTAATGAAAAACTATATTTACTATTATCAAGTTTATAACCCTTGGATGGCGTAATCTCACTTATATAATATTCACCTTCTGCATTAAATAAATATTCAAAACCTATATGCCCATTAGCATCTGTTTTATGTGATTCAATTAAAGTATTATTACTGTCATATAAACCATATTCAGCATTCTCCAAAGAATAAAAAGAAGACTGATATACGCCTAAAGCATCCTTTTTTACAATATCAAAAGTAACAGTTAATTCAGGATTTACAGGGACATCTTCTCTTTGCTGAAAATAGGCAAGGAAAGACAAATCCTGGAAACTCCCTTCTGGTATAACAATATTAACTTCTCCATAATGCATTTCAGCTGTTGCTGCAGTCCTTAAAAATGTACCAATACCCGTAGATTCAAGCTGTTCTTCAGTAAGACCTGTAATTTCCAGGGTATATCCCGACTGATAGGCATATGCTGCAGCTATATGAGTATATAAATATCTTTGCGTATCAGATGCGCCAGGCCATATGCTCGCTGTCAAATCATATGGTCCTCCATATCCATAGGCTAAGACCCTGCATAATAAATTAAGCTGATGAGAGTTTGCAGTCTGAATATTATAATAATTACCTGATGGAACCGAAGGCTCCTTAGGTTCAACACAGTAAGCAATATTGTTATTTACATAGTAATAATGAGTTGTCCATGTTGAGCCCGGTATATAGTCTCCATAACTAATCTGATCACCCATCACAACAGTTGCTGATGCGACATGAATGTTTAAAGACATAAATATATACAGGCACACCAATAAAGCCATAAGGCCTAAAAATAATGACTTTCTTATTTTTTTAGTCATAATACCTCCTAGTTAAATTGTTCAAAATACACACTTTTTAACGAATTATGGAAATAGTTATGAATAAAGAAATTGAATTTTGAATTAAAAGAATTTAGATTAAAAACATTACCGGGTTGCTGCCATATTAGGCAGCAACCACAGAAAATATTACATAAAATCAAATAAAGTCAGCTGACTTTGATCCGGTATATTACCCAGTATGCCAAGTTCCTTAAGTTTAAGGGATATGGTTTCAGGGCATCCGGTTTTATTCTTGAAATCTTCTCTTGAGAAGAAAGTAACACCTTTGGATGCGTTAACGATTTTATCCGCAATTCCGCCAACACCATCAATGGTATCGAGACTTGGCATAAGTTTTCCATCTATAATCTGGAACTTGGAAGCATTAACCCTGGACATATCAATCGGCATGAAATCAAAGCCTCTTGCAAACATTTCCTCTACCAGATTAGCTGTATTAAGGAAATCCTTGTCAGTATTATTAAGCTTACCATTGGCAGACTGTTCTCTTACTCTCTTAAGTTCTGAGTAGAATCTGTCCTTACCTCTTACAATCTTCTCATAGTTAAAGCCCTTGGCTCTTATTGAGAAGAATGCTGCATAATAAACAAGGGGATGATAAATTTTAAAATACGCGATTCTGCAGGCCAGTGTAACATAAGCTGCAGCATGTGCCTTAGGGAACATGTACTGAATCTTTTCGCAGGACCAGATATACCAGTCAGGTATACCATGATCAATCATAATCTGCTTCCACTCTTCCCATTTATCGCACTTACCCTTTGCAACCTTACCTTTTCTTACATTCTCAATAATGTTGAATGCAGTTTCCGGTTCAATGCCTTTATGGATAAGATAAACCATAATATCATCACGACAACAGATGGCTGATGAAAGAATACATTTTCCTTCCTGGATAAGAGTCTGAGCATTACCACGCCATACATCAGTACCATGGGACAAACCTGATATTCTAACAAGGTCCGCAACTGACTGTGGATTGGTTTCAACAAGCATGTCTATGGCAAGGTCTGTACCAAATTCCGGTATACCTCTTGTTCCTGTCTTACATCCGTTAATTTGTTCTGAAGTAATTCCAAGAACATCAGGTGTCTGGAATAAAGATAATATCTTTCTGTCATCAATCGGAATATCATTAGGATTTATGCCTGATAAATCCTGAAGCATCTTAAGCATACTCGGATCATCGTGTCCAAGTATATCAAGCTTAAGCAGGTTATTATCAATGGCATGATATTCAAAATGAGTTGTAATAATTACTTTACCCTCATCATCTTCCGCTTTCTGAATCGGAGTAAATTCATTAATTTCCCTTCCAAGAGGAAGAACTATGATACCACCCGGATGCTGACCAGATGATCTCTTAATATTTGTACAGCCCTGAGAAATTCTCTCTTTCTCAAAACGTCTCTTATTCTCACCATGTTTTACGTAATAATCATCTACATAGGCATAGGCTGTCTTCTCTGCCACAGTACCATAAGTACCGGCTCTGAAAGTCTGACCCTGTCCAAAAATAACCTCCGTATATCTGTGAGCCTTGGCCTGATATTCACCGGAGAAGTTAAGGTCGATATCAGGTTCCTTATTAGCCTTAAATCCAAGGAATGTGGCAAATGGAATATTAAATCCATCCTTGGTAAGTTTCTCTCCGCACTTAGGACAGATTCTGTCCGGCATATCTACACCGGAACTTTGTGAATATTTCTCAACTTCCGGTGATGTAAAATCAGAATACTGGCATTTGGTACAGTAATAATGAGGTGGCAGCGGATTAACTTCAGATATACCTGCCATTGTAGCAACAAGTGAAGAACCAACCGAACCTCTCGAACCTACCAGGTAACCGTCTTCATTTGACTTCCATACCAGTTTCTGGGCAATAATATAAAGGTTCGCATATCCTGCATTAATAATTGAATTTAGCTCTGTATCAAGTCTTGACTGCACAACTTCAGGCAGCGGATCTCCATACATTGCATGTGCCTTATCATAACAGATTTTACGAAGCATCTCATCACTGTGAGGAATCTCAGGTGGACACTTATCAGGATGAACAGGTGATATTACCTCAACCATATCCGCAATTAAATTAGTATTGGTAATTACAACCTCTTCTGCCTTCTTTGGTCCTAAATAACCAAACTCCTTCAGCATTTCATCAGTCGTTCTGAAATATATAGGAGGCTGCTTATCCGCATCAGCAAAGCCTTCTTTAAACTGAATAATTCTTCTGTATATTTCATCTTCAGGGTCCATAAAATGAACGTCACAGGTAGCACAAACCGGTTTGTCAAACTGCTCGCCCAAAGATACAATTTTCTTATTTAGATCAATTAAATCATCTCTTGATTCAATACCATAGAGACCTTCTCTTAATAAATATTCATTATTGCCAAGTGGCTGAATCTCAAGATAATCATAGAAATTAACTATACTTGCAATAATGTCATCTTCCTTATTCTCAAGTATCGCCTTGAATAATTCACCTTCAGAGCAGGCGCTTCCTACGATAAGTCCTTCTCTGTGTTCATTAATATAACTTCTTGGAATAACCGGAATATTCTTCTTACCTGCATGTCTTAAATATTCAACATGTGAGGTGGAAACAATACGATATAAATTAAGTCTGCCTATATCATTCTTGGCAAGAATAATAACATGATAAGGCTTATACTTAACAAGTCTGTCCTTGTTATTTCTTGCAAAATCATTGATTTCAGTTAACTTTATAAGATTTTTCTTAGTTAACTCCTTCGCAAAATATAAATATAAATCACCATTTGCCTTGCAAAGACTGGCTGAAGTTTCACTATCTACCTTAATCTTTACATGCTTACATACTGTTTCAAGTTTGAACCTGCTGATATCCATGAAGTTTCTGGCAAGTTCCATAGTATCAACTCCAACAGGATTAAAATCTACATTCTGATATTCGCATGCTTTCTTAATAAACCCATAAGCAAAATCCAGGTTATGTCCGACAATAATATAACCTTCAACAAATGCCAGGAATTCAGGCAGCACTTCATATATACTGTCTTCCATGGCAAGTTTGGCATTACTTATTCCTATCTCGTCCTCAACCTTATAGGAAACCGGCTCTAATGGATTAACATATTTATGGAATGATTCCTTAACTTCTCCATCAACAAATTTGATGGCATTTATTTCAACAATCTTATTAACTACATTGGAAAGACCTGTAGTCTTAATATTAATAACTACAAAATCATCATTTATTAGTTCCTCAGTGGCTCCCTTAACCGGAACTAAAGAATCATCAACCATATAGGCTTCAACGCCATATATAAGCTTAAAATCAGTTTTAACCTTGTCCTGAAGATAATGATATGCAATAGGGAAAGACTGAACTACAGCATGATCTGTGATAGCCATTGCATTCATGCCCCAGTCCACTGCTCTTTGAATCAGTTTATCTACAGGAGTAACCGCATCCATTTCACTAAAGTTGGTATGAAGATGAAGTTCAACTCTCTTATTTGGATGATAGTCCATTCTCTGGGCAACCTTCATGAAATTCTGGATTTCATAGATACCCCTTACTTTATCAATAATTACATCACCACTGAAACTGTCCTCAGTAACAGAGCCTTTTAACTTAACATACTTACCAACAGCCAGAGTTTCCCTTAATTCTTCAATCTGCGAAGAATCACAGAATACCTTAACACCAATGGATTCAGTTAGATCATATATAACAAATATATAAAGATATGTGCCTTCCCTGATTTCCTTCTCATTGTCAATTTTGATAATCTTACCCTTAACAATTACTTCGGAATATCCGGTATAGGCTTCCTTAAGTGTAATCTCATCTCCGTGAAAAGCCCTGCCGAATAAAAGGTCGCTGTCATCATCAACCTTGAAATGTCTCTTCTTACGATAAGCCCCATCGAACTTATCTTTCTTCTGGAATTTACCCTTATCTTTCTTATTGCCAGAGCCGCCAGTTGCAGCCTCTTTCTTAGGGGCTTTAGCGCCAGGTTCAGCTTCCTTGTTTTCTTTTTTATCTCCGTTATCTTCTTTTTCTCTTAAGTCTGCACCTTCGGCTTTAATCGGCTCATCATCAGTAATAATAAGGGAACTCTTTCTTCCTGCCTTAATTACAGTATTATCATCTTCAACATAATCATCAGAAAGACGCTCACAGATATCCTTAACCATCATTTTTGTTTCATGGTCATTTATTTCTCTGTATATATTTGTATTCTTGTCCTTATACTGAATATCGATAATACATTTAAAATTACATCTGGTATTAAAAATCATCTCAAAGAAAGAGCGGACTTCATCTGTTTTCTCTCTGTATAATGGAGTATCTTCAATGACAACTTTTACTATATTGTCATCAAAAGAAATATCAGCATTATTTAAGATAACATACAAAACCATGCTGTAATTCTCTGCTTCTTCTTCAATGCTGTCCTTATAAGCCTTATAAAAATTCTCAGGAGTATACTGTCCATTAAGATCATATTTAACAACAAGTTTTACAGTAAGATTAGTTCTGTTAAAATAATAATTCTTAATCTGTCTTTCTAATTTCTTAATGTCATTTTTCTGAATCAGCTTGTCACAGTAGAAATCAATATTAATTAATGTCTTATCATCTGATGCAACAATATTATCTACGTAGCTGCTTTCAAGCGCATTACGAAGAGCACTGTCATCTATATCTATTTTGTCAAATACTTCCAAAAACTGCTTCATTACTAACTAAACCTGTAATTTATTCTTCACTGTTCCAATTGTCCAGTTCATATTTAAGTGTAGCTAAAAGTTCACTTTCAGGAACCTTCTTAACTACCTGTCCTTTCTTAATAAGGAGACCTTCATTAATGCCGCCTGCAATTCCTATATCAGCTTCTTTAGCTTCTCCAGGACCGTTAACAGCGCAGCCCATTACTGCAACCTTAATATCAAGGTCATAATTCTCGACCATCTTTTCAACCTTATTTGCAAGTGAAATCAAATCAATCTTTGTTCTTCCGCAGGTTGGGCAGCTTACTACTTCAATTCCGCCTTTTCTTAAATCAAGAGTCTTAAGTAATAATTTGGCTGTCTTAATCTCTTCTACCGGATCACCTGTTAATGATACTCTTATGGTATCACCAATTCCCTCATAGAGAATTACACCAAGGCCGATGGATGACTTAATATTACCTGAGAAAAGTGTACCAGATTCTGTAATACCGACATGAAGAGGATAATTGGTCTTCTTATCAAGTATTTCATGAGCCTTGATGCACATTAAAACATCTGAAGACTTAATGGAAATAACCATATTATCATAGCCTTCTTCTTCAATCATATGCACTTTATCAAGAGCACTTTCAACAAGGCCTTCTGCAGTTACCCTGCCATATTTTGCAATAATGTCTTTCTCCAAAGAACCACTGTTAACACCAACTCTGATTGGAATATTTCTTTCCTTGGCAACAGCCACAACCTTGGCAAGATTCTCTCTTGAACCAATGTTACCAGGATTGATTCTGATTTTATCTGCGCCATTTTCCATGGCAGCGATGGCCATTTTATAATCAAAATGAATATCAGCAACTATAGGAATACTAACCTTCTTCTTTATCTCCGAAAGCGCCTTGGCAGCTTCCAGAGTTGGAACTGTACATCTGACAATATCACAGCCTGCAAAAGTCAGATCCTGTATCTGCTTAACTGTTGCCTCCACGTCCTCAGTTCTTGTATTGGTCATAGACTGAATCATAATCGGATTTCCGCCACCAATCACCTTATTGCCTATATGAATTACCTTGGTATTTTCTCTTCCCATAATGTCTCCTTTCAAGGAAATAATTTCAATTTTTGGTATAAGCCCACCTTATATATTGTAGTATATTAAGAGAAAATATTCTAGATATATAAAATTAATATATCTAAAAATCCGAAGACAGTTTGACATCAAGTTCATAATAAATATGCCTGTCGTCAAAGTCCGTATTATAATTAATATCCATAAGGACTGCCGACAAAAAACATATACTTCCAAACCTGAAAAAATTATATTTTGTTATAAAATTTTCATCACCCATGACCACACTCATAATAAGCGACAGACCACAAAGAATAATCCCATATACAATAAGAATTATGTAAACCAGTCTCAATACATTTTCTACACTTACAAATTCATGCTTAAGTGCCTTTTTTAGACTGACCGCACTTACATATCTTTTGGAATAATCCCATTTTAGACAATTAATAATTATTAATTTATCCCTAAAGTCGATATCCAGATTTCGTAAATCCTTAAAACTAACATCACCCTTTTTATCAAGAGACACCCTGGTTAAAATGTAAATCATCAGCTTACCAAAAGCATAAATATCGCTTTGAAAATAAGCCTCCCCCTCATACTGTTCCGGCGCCGAAAAAATTTCTGTTGTATACAGATTATCATACCTGATGTACATTTTTTTGCTACTGCCAAAATCAACGAGTTTTACCTTTCCATTTCCAATAATTACATTTTCAGGCTTTAAGTCCCCGTAAATAAAAGGATTCTCCAGTGTATGCAGATAAGAAAGTATCTCTGCAATCTGACAGATTATATCTCTTTTTTCCTTATAATCCACATTTTTCTTTAAGAGATACTCCCTTAAACTGTCGCCTTCCATATATTCCATTACTATATAGGTTTTGTCATCAGTGAAAAATAAATCATATATTTTTGGAATACGGTCATTATTGATTTTAAGAAGCATATCTGCCTCTTCTGTCTCATGACCATTAATTTCCTTTATTACCACATCCCTTCCAAGATTCGTATCATAGGCTTTATATACTTTACCTAAGCCACCCTGGCCAATTAATTCCACATCTGCGTATCTTTGGCCGTATGAAGATGATTCCCATATCATCTTTTTCTCCTCTTATTCTGCATCTTTCAATCAGTTCCCTTGAGTATTTTTCCAATACTTTTTTATCCTTTATAAAGCAAAGTTTTCTTATGCTTTTCTTATCAATCTTATTTTTAAGCGAAGAAGAATATAACATCATTCCATGTAAATTAATCTTAAGCACATCCCTGCCATATTTATATGAACACTTAAATCTCTTGGTATAAAGCACAAATCCTATACTGTAATCACCCTTTTTAAGATCATAATCATTCTTTAATATTTTAAGAAACTTGCGCCAAATCCGCCCCGCAGACTCCTTATCATAATTACCCATGGTGATAATATTCTGCTTAATATAAAGGTCAGTAAAATTACTTATTTTATCAAATGTTTTTTTGTTAATTGAAATTTTGTTATATGAACCTATGACGCCAACAGCTACCGGTCCGGCAGGAGTTATGGCATTAATAAGATTAAGGGAAATTCGAAAAGCTGATGATGAGGCAGAATCCATTAAATA
>JAEEGJ010017148.1_pt1 | contig 16455 bp, 15 predicted proteins | sample 8958761 | NCBI WGS metagenome assembly JAEEGJ01 (sample SAMN16246546, study PRJNA631951) | gut metagenome | biome: gut microbiome; feature: rumen; material: RS-attached | host: Bos | place: Iran: Karaj | collected 2018-10
CAATGGGAATTTTGGCGAAATGACGTAAAATCAATGGGGCATAAGAGAGTGCTTACATATTCAATGCAGGTGGGAATATAACAAGGTTAATGATTATAAAGGGACGGCGTGAAGCCGTCCCATAAGTCTTTGGTATATCTATGCTTTTAAGAATCTTTTGATAAAAACATTATTTCTTCAATAAGATTGGCTTTCTATTATTATACCAAGCTATAAAGGAATCAGTCGATCCGTTTAAAGAATGATACAAGGAGTCCCCGCAAGTGCGGGGACGTGTTTATATATATTTACTTATCATTTCTCTTGCTGTAAACTCTGTTTTATCGTAGTCAATTCTGAAATAGTTGAGTATAGCTTTCATATCGTCCTGTATGGACGGGGATACATCTAACCACCGTTTATATTGGTCGATATAAGTGCATAATATTCAATGACTGAATAAGCATCATGCTTGTCTTTTAATACGAATATTAGTAATTGCGCACTGGTCACCGGTAAGAGCAACAAATAGCTTTGATATTTCATCGGTAACGTTAGTAACAGAGTGTATTGAAAGTCCACAGAATTCCGTAGAAATTCCTATCTGTCCTTTTTTTACATGGAATAAAAGTTCGCATTCCTGACCGGCCTTGTTCTGTTCCTTGAAGTCGTTCCAGTTAGTGAAGCTGTCAAGCTTGTTTACCAGAACATGATTATCAGCAAGCTCATCTTCCTCCCAGCCCTCTCCGTCAAGGCGAAATACCGTAAGCTCACGATAATCTTTGCCGTTTACCTGTCCGTCGGACGATGTATAGATCACAGCAAACGGACAATGCCATACCAGTCTTGCAGTTGGCAGACTCATCGTATGGAAAGAAATACGCATTCCGTCGGTAAGCTCGACACCTTCCGATGATTCTGAACGCCAGCCGTCTACCTGTACATTGGGGATATCTCCCTGCGGTACATCAATGTACGTTATCTCTTCTGCAATACGCGGAATATATCCGGCACCGATCGTTTCTCCTGTTTTTGATACCTCAACATCATCAATAGTGCAGTTTTTACCCGTAATTGACAGATAACAGAATCTTGTACTGTCAGGCAGAGCTATAATTACTTCATGGAAGCGGAAGCGGTTCGATATCCTGATCAGCGCATGATCTTTATAGCGCATAGCCTCTATATCAAAATCGACCTTTTCGCCGCGCAGCATTGTCTTTTTTTCTGCTGCCGCACCTGCGGTCTCGTTGGTCTTTGTGCGTATATTTCTGACTCCTGCCTGCTCGGCAATGCCGTCAGCGTGTATAGTAGCGTATTCATGATATAAGAGGTCTTTGCATTTGCGTTCGTTGTCATGCATTCTTCCGTCAAGTGAATCAAACAGAACAAAGCTTGGTATATTTTCCTCATTGCGCTCATCAGTCATCTGGCTGGTCAGGTGGATATGAACAATGCCATTGTTGAGCAGGATACCGTCCGAGCGTGTAGTACGGTATGGTCCGCACAGCAGTGTACCTATTGCATCGCCCTCAGATGCATCTTCACTTTCCTTCATCATATATTCGGAGTCAAGATCAATAAGATGAAGCATTATTCTTCCGTAATTTGGATCAAACTGTGTTCCCAATCCCTTTACCAATTCCTCACGAACGAGCTGCTGAGGGATAGGATCACGATAACTTCGCTTTGAAGTCATAGCATCATAAGCATCTGCCACAGCAATAATACGTGCAATATCTGGGATATCCTCGCCTTTGAGTCCAGCAGGATAGCCGTGACCGTCATAACGCTCGTGATGATAGTGAGCACCGATGCTCAGATAAGGAGATTGACTGATACTTGAAAGTATCTGCATTCCGATCACAGGATGAGTCTTTATAGCACCATATTCCTCATCTGTAAGCCTGCCTTCCTTGTTGATGATACTGTCCTTTATGCCAATTTTTCCAACATCGTGCAGCAGTGCTGCAAAATATATCTCTTCACATTCCTTTTCTTTCTTGCCAGCACTTTTTGCAATTTTTACCGAATACATCGCAACTCGACGTGAGTGACCGTGAGTATACTTGTCCTTTGCATCTATAGCATTCGCAAGAGCAGTTGCAGTCTGTTCAAACAGTTTATGCATATTTTTCTGCTCTTGTCGGACGATCTCCAGTTCCTGCTTGTTGGCGTGCTCGATCATTTTGTTTGTATCGAGCAATGAAAATATATAAATAAATACAACTAATCCGACGAGAGTTATATTAATAAGTGATACGCCATAGGTATATATCTGTACGATAGAAGAAATGAGTGGGACTATTGAGAAAATCAGTATCGAAATACGCATAAGCTTTCCTATGCGCTTGTAGTTTTCTATGATAACTGACATATCAAGTATCAGAATTATCAGCGGTATCATATAACATACAGCAAATCCGCTCGTTCTCTCATACCTGTTGAATTTATCAAACTTGTAATAGAAATCGGTAAATTGAGATATGATAAGCATGATCCAACCGATCACACAGATAAGACAGGCAAGTTTCAGCCTGAAAGGCGGCTTTTCAAACTTTCCTTCATGTATATAAAGATTTATCAGGTATAGGGTGAAAATAAAGATTATTCCAATAGTCAGGGCGAATACAAGGAAATTGCTTATCCTGACCATATAGAAGCCTGTCGCACCGGTATTTCCACGATAATGATATGACAGAATATCAAATATAAGCAGGAACATTGCGCATAGTTCCAGTGATAACAGTATGTATTTCCGTGACGGGACAAGAGTTTTCGTAATAATGACAAATAGTGCAAGCAAACCGCATATAGCACTTAATGTGAACATTATATCCAATTGATATTCTTTCAGCAAATCAATAACAGCCTGCATATTCATTCCCCTTTATGTCTAAACAAAACGTAAAATTTGGATATATATTCCAAAATGTTTTATATATCAGATTTATATATGTATATTATAACACATATATGCTATAATAGCAATATTAAATACAAAATCATTTTAAAATCTTTATTATCTGACCTGCTGATCTCATAATGGGAATATATATTTCGGATCTATGTGCTGATTTGTTCATAATATACTGCTTGAAAAATCACAGATTGAATGATATAATGTACTTGTTTAAATGAATACCATCCTATTTTCAATGACTTTAAGCAATAATAATCAATGAGGAGGCATTTGTCATGAAAAGTAAAAAATTATCATTAAGCATTGCTGCTTTTGTAACCGCATTCTCTTTTTCAGGTATGGTTACTTTAAATCAAAACTGCTTTATCGCTCCTGTCACTCCTATAATTGCAGCAGCTGATTCCGACTACACCTATGGATCAACAGATATGTTCGAATATCAGAAGTATTCAGATCATATCGTTATTTCAAGCTGTAAATCAATGGATATGACATCAGTTGAGATACCCGATAAAATTGAAAATTTACCTGTCACTGAAATTGGAATCTATGCTTTTCAGTTAAATTCAATGAAAACTCTGAAGCTTCCTGATACTATCACCATAATCAACCCATATGCATTTGGTATGTGTAAAAACCTTACAACATTAACAATTCCCGACAGTGTTCAAAAAATAGCAATGCACGCATTTGAAGATTGTCCTGCACTTGAAACAATTAATTTCCCAGACCATCTGGTAGAAACAGGCGATTATACTTTTAATAATACTCCATGGCTTAATGCCCAGCGTAAAAAAGATCCGCTTGTTATCGTTAACGGAGGTCTGATAGACGGCAGGACCTGCAAGGGTGATGTGGTCGTACCTTCAAGTGTAAAATCCATTGCATCAGGCGCATTTGCTAAGAATAACGATATTACTTCTGCAGTAATACCTGCAAGTGTAAACACGATACCAGATAATCTCTTCTGGTACTGTTCAAGCCTTACCTCGGCTGAGCTTAAAGGTGCCGAGACACTTGGCTTTGGTGTTTTCGGAGCTTGTAACAAGCTTACAGATCTGAAAATATCAGGCAAATTGAAAAAAATTGACGGATATACCTTTACTGATAACACAGCTGCTGCAACAATAACATTCTATGGAAGCGAAGCTGCATGGAAAAGTGTAGAAAAGCCTGAAAACGATGCTTTCCTGCAAAAGGCAAAGTATGTATTTGATGAGAGCCATACTGAACCCAGTGAAGGACTCAGAGGCGATGCCAACTGTGACGGTCAGGTAGATATGTCAGACGTTGTTCTTATCATGCAGGCTCTTGCAAATCCTAATAAGTACGGATTAGAAGGTACATCTGATAGTCATCTTACCGAGCAGGGCAAAGCAAACGGTGATATGAACGGTGACGGTCTTACTGTCGGTGACGCGCAGGCTATACAGAAGGTTCTGTTAGGACTGGGTATAGAATGAGATCAAAGAAGTATTGATCCTGATCTCATCGAATGATACATACAAAGCTGCATACGAGATTTTGTCAGAGTGATATAACATGAAGAAAAGTAAGATAGAACAGTTACTGGAAAAAGAATATATAGTAGTGGACTTTCTGCCTCAGCAAGTTCCTGCTGAAAGCAATGGACAGTTCTTTGCTGTTGAGAATTTGTTCCTGCATGGAACTCGTGCATCAGAACTGCGAAGAAAGTTCTCGGATATCATACTGAAGCTCTACTGCTACTATGGGATAGAGGTTTTCAATATCTCAACGGGTGAGATGATCACAAATCCGAAACCTGAGCTGCTTGATGAATGGATAATATCAAATAGGTATGATCTGCAAATTCTCATAGAAGACTCTATGGTTATGATCGCAATGGACGATACACACATCACATTATATGATCCAAGTGATAATTTGACCGAAATGATTCGGTGTTTGGCAAAATCTGAAGGGCTATTTGTCTGGAAGCCAAATCAGAGTAAATAGCCCCCCCATTACCAAGTCGAATAAAATCTTACCTGCTTTGTATGATTACACTTAGCTTAGTAATATTATAGATACAAAGCTTATGAAAAAAGATACCGAGAGTCCCCGCAATGGCGGGGACATTTATATTAGAAAGCTTTTATATTAGAAAAAATCTTAGAAAAAAACGAAAAAAGCACTTCTGAAAACTCAGAAGTGCCTATTTCATGAAGGTGGGAGATGGGATTCGAACCCACGGTCTTCGGGACCACAAGCCGACGATGACGGATTTTCGGCATAAAGGCTAGCATTATCGTTGATGTTGTGATGCTTGCTATGGGAGTATGGTTTCTTATGGGTTGGATAAGGGAAAGGTTTGACATCATAGCTGTTCTTCCTGTAAGGGATGTAAAAACGAGAATGCACAGCAGCTTGAAGATGAGAGATCACATCATGGTGCACTGATTGGAATGGGATTCGGATACGGTATATCTCCCTGTGCACCAATGTTGCTGATAATGGGCTATGCAGCCACTTTACCTGTAGGATTTGCAGCCATACTCGGTGCAGTGTTTTCACTGGTAAGCACACTGTCTCCCGTTCTTTTTATCATGCTTATTTCGGGAGCACTTGCAAAAAGAATGCGGAAAGAGATACCACAGTATCTTATATGGTTCAGACTTGGCTGTTATATTTTGATGATTGCTCTGTTTGCTGCAGGACTAACAAAAGAAGCAATTAAATAACAGATATTATCGCATTTGAAAAAAATAAAATCTCCGACCATATGGTCGGAGATTTTTCGTATAACTTTGAATTTTTATTGCTTGTAAAACATTTTTTGGTTTATGATCAGCTAATGTGACTTTGTCACAGAACAAAAAACACAAAGAGTATATAATATACTCAGGAGGCGATGACATGAAACGAAAAGCTGTAATTGATAAAAGTCAGTGCGTAGCCTGCGGCTGCTGTGTAAAGGTCTGCCCAAAGGGAGCTGTAAGTGTACCTCACGGCATAAATGCAGTCATTGATGAAACGATGTGCGTAGGCTGCGGAAAATGTGCCAAGGAGTGTCCTGCAAGTATTATCATACTGGAGGAGAGAGACAATGAAAGCTAAGAAAAAATGGTACGATCACCTGTGGATATTCTCGCTTACTTATCTTATCCTCGGATTTGTGAATATCCTCTTTGCATGGCTGGGAATGATATGCTTCATTGTACCGCTTGTTATTTCTATAGGCTGGGGAAACAAGGCATACTGCAACAAATTCTGCGGCCGAGGGCAGCTCTTCTCCATGCTTGGCGGACATTTCGGACTGTCACGGAAAAAGGATATGCCGAAATGGATGAAGTCCAAGTACTTCCGCTACGGATTTCTCATATTCTTCTTTACCATGTTTTTCATAATGCTCTGGAATACCTATCTTGTATTCGCAGGTCAGCGTCCTCTCAGGCAGAAAATCAAGCTGCTGTGGACATTCAAAGTACCGTGGCACTGGGCTTATCACGGGACTCTGTTCTCAGACGGTGTGGCACAGTTCGCATTCGGATTTTACAGCATAATGCTCACATCTACCATACTTGGCTTTGTGACTATGATGCTCTTCAAGCCGCGCTCATGGTGTGTTTACTGTCCTATGGGAACAATGACCCAGCTCATATGCAAGGCTAAGAACGTGACAAAGTCACAGACCAAAGCTGAATAATGAATTATAATGAATGTAAAAGCATTCAATATAATTGATTTAAAAGCTCTTGCAGATACGCAAATCAAAGATTTGCACCCTGCATATTGGGCAATTATATCATAACGCTTCGCTTTTATGATATAATAAAGGTACAATAAAACAGAAAGGAAGTATCAATATGGCAGTTTTAAAAGTTACAAAGGAAAATTTCGCAGAGATAAGAGCAAGTGAAAAGCCTGTTCTTCTGGACTTCTACGCAGACTGGTGCGGTCCGTGCAGAATGGTGTCTCCTCTTGTTGACGAGATAGCAGAGGAGAACAGCGAGTTTACAGTAGGCAAGGTCAATGTTGACGACCAGCCTGAGCTTGCCGCAGCATTCGGGGTTTCAAGCATACCAATGCTGGCAGTTATGAAAAACGGAGCAGTTACTGCTCATGCAGTGGGAGCTCGTCCGAAATCAGCTATTCTCGATATGTTAAAGGGCTAAGTCGCGCAGACGCTTTTTGTCGAGTATCCTGATACCTTTGCGTGAGACTTCAACTATACCCTCATTAGCAAAGTATTTCAGCATTCGTGACACCACTTCACGGGCAGAACCGATGTACTTTGCTATCTGCTCCTGTGTCAGCTGAATATTATCCGAGCCGATACGCAGAGCTTCATCGTGGAGGAATACGGCAAGGCGTTTGTCAAGGCTCATGAACATTATCTGCTGCATTACCCACATAACGTCAGAAAAGCGTGAAACGGCTGTCTCAAGGGAGAATATCCTTATCTCGGGATTGCGCTCGGACACCTGCTTGAAAGCATGACCGCTGATAATACAGCATTCGCTGTCCTCCTCGGCGTCAATGGCAACTTCAAAGGTTATGGACTGTAAAACGCAGGAAGCTGACAGCATACACATATCGCCCTTATGCAGGCGGTACAGTGTTACGTCCTTGCCGTCCTCTGACATGATAAACACACGGAGACTTCCGCTGCGGACGAATATCACTCCCGAGCATTCGCTGCCGTTGTGGAGATTAGTTCCTTTTTCGCATTGTTGTACCGCAGAATTATCGCAGATATACCTACGGTCATCAGCTGATATTTTGTCCCAGAACGGGAATAATTCACTATAGATCTCTTCAAACATAACTTTTCCTTTCGGAGGTAGAAAAATGAAAACTATTATCGTAGGCGGCGTTGCAGGCGGAGCTTCCGCAGCCGCAAGACTGAGACGTTTAAATGAAAATGATGAGATAATCATTCTTGAGCGCGGAGACTATATCTCCTTTGCCAACTGTGGCCTGCCGTATTTTATCGGCGGGGAGATAACTGACAAGAATATGCTGACATTGCAGACTCCCGAAAGCTTCCGCAAGCGCTTCAATATTGATGTGCGTGTAAAGAGCGAAGCTGTGAAAATATCTCCTGAAGCTCATACAGTTACCGTGCGTAATGCCGATACAGGTGAAGAATACGAGGAGACATTCGACAAGCTCATACTCTCCCCGGGAGCTGAACCAATTCGCCCGAATATCGGTGGTATTGAACTGCCTCATGTATTCACTCTGCGAAATATTCCCGATACTATGAGGATCAAAGGCTTTATCGACGGCAGCAAGCCGAGAAAAGCCGTAGTTGTGGGCGGCGGATATATCGGCGTAGAAATGGCAGAAAACCTCATAAAAGCAGGCCTTGAAGTATCAATAGTCGAGCTTGCTGACCACCTTATTGCACCTCTTGACGCTGATATGGCAGCCGATGTCCACCGCTATATCAGAAGCAAAGGGATAAAGCTGTTCCTGAACAACGGTGTCACGGAGATAACTGATAAAAAAGTCATTCTGCAAAATGGCAGTATCGAAGCCGATATGGTAATAATGTCCGTGGGAGTTCGTCCCGAAACTTCTCTCGCAAAGGAGTGCGGTATCGCACTTAACTCGCGTGGAAGTATCATAGTCAACAGTCATATGGAGACAAACTATCCCGACATTTATGCTGTGGGTGATGCTGTTGAAGTTAAGGACTTCGTAACAGGCTCAGCTGCATTTATACCGCTGGCAGGTCCTGCAAACAAACAGGGAAGAATAGCTGCTGATAATATATCGGGAATAGCTTCTGAGTACAAGGGTACTCAGGGCTCTGCAGTGCTGAAGCTGTTCGATATGACAGTTGCGACTACTGGTCTTAATGAGAAGCGGGCAGCTGCCGAGGGTATAGACTATGACAAGACCTACACTTATTCAGCTTCTCACGCTTCATATTATCCTAATGCAACAAATATGTCCGTGAAAGTACTGTGGGATAAGAATACCAAGAAGCTCATAGGTGCTCAGATAGTGGGCTTCGACGGTGTGGACAAGCGTATGGACGTCCTTGCTACAGCTATCTGTTTCGGTGCAGAGGTCACTGATCTGAAAGATCTTGAGCTCTGCTATGCTCCGCCTTTCGGAAGTGCAAAGGATCCCGTGAATATGGCTGGATTTGTTGCCGAGAACGTCATAAACGGTACGGTAAGACAGTTCTTCTGGCACGATGTTGAGAAGCTTCCCCGTGACGGAAGCGTTACTCTTCTTGATGTGCGTACAAAGACTGAAATTGCCCGCGGAATGATAGCCGGATTTATCAATATCCCTCTTGATGATCTGCGCGATAACCTTGACAAGCTGATTAAGGACAAGCCGGTTTACGTTCATTGTCACAGCGGACTGCGCAGTTATATAGCCTGCCGAATTCTCAGTGGCAACGGCTATGAATGTTATAATCTTGCAGGTGGATGGAGAATGTATGAATCCGTTATCAATGACCGTACAGTCCAAGAGTATATATGTAATGAATGCAGATAGTTTTCAATAAAAAACTTTGTATTAATTATATCATATCACTGATACAATGTAAATAGAAAAACTGAACCGCCATAAGGCGGTTCACGTTTTATACCTTTGATTCTGTATGCTTCACGATCTTCGGGACCACAAGCCGACGCTGACGGATTTTCGGCAGTTTCTTGTGTTTTAATAGGATCCTGTTTTGTACCTGTTTTTCGAGGGCTAAAGCTGATTTGACGCTTATTGCCTTTGCAGAAAAAATCTTAAAACTGTAGGAAAAGTGTAGGAAAACATTAGCTCTCACAAATTAATTTGTGAGAGCTATATAATTTAAAAGTGTGGCATATTAGTAATATGATTAGTCCAGAACAGCGATGGGAAATTACGCGAAATAGCGTGAGATCAAAGGGACACAAGGTGGTGTATACATACTATATGCAGGTCGGGATATGAAAAATCAGGCGTTGCTTGCAAAATATTATAATACCGTACCGGCACGGTTTTGAGATAATCAATTGACAGTTGCATCAAATATTTATTACTAAATATTTGAGCCTTGAACGTATACGTTGTGTTATTGTTGCCATACAATAACACAACTTTTTTTATCCATAATTGTAATGATGTGAAGCAGACTTATGAATGATTGAAAAACAACTCCGAATATGGTATAATTATGAAAATTACAGAAAGGCAATACGGTCAAGCTTATGATAATACTGATAACAGGAGCTTCGCACACGGGAAAGACGCTCCTTGCACAGAAGCTGCTTGAAAAATACAAGTACCCTTATCTTTCCATAGACCACCTGAAAATGGGACTGATAAGAAGCGGTCAGACCGAGCTCACGCCCTATGACGACGATAAGCTGACGGCGTACCTCTGGAACATTCTGAAAGAGATGATAAAGACCGCCATTGAGAACGGTCAGAATCTCATAATCGAGGGCTGTTATATCCCATTTGACTGGCAGGACAGCTTCGATGCGGACTATCTTTCGCAGATAAAATACATCTGCCTTGTTATGAGCGAAAGCTACATAAACAGCCATTTCAGTGACATTGTCAGCAACGGGAACATTATCGAAAAGCGGCTCTCCAACGACATCAACATCGAGGAGATAAAACAGGACAATCAGGAGTACCTCCGAGGCTGTATCAGTTACGGGCTCGATTATTTTCTGATAGACGGCGAGTACGATCTGGAGAGGTGCGGCATATGAGCAACCCATGGGAAGAAATAAGCCTTGACGACTATGAAAAGCACATGAGCCTTGACTCTGTTCGGCAGCATCAAGGCAGCTTAACAATGGTTTTGTTATTGCCTGAAAAGAATAAATAGAATAAAAATGCCTCCGTATGCTGCCGAAAGGCAATATACGGAGGCATTTGATATTACTTGCTGAGTTCACGCTTTACCGGATCATATTCAATTTTAACTTCATTGTCGGGAGAGCACGTAACAGGTGAAATGCGGGAAGGAGCTCATATATAGCAAGCACTCCGCTTATAACAATGACTCCGGGAAAACCTGCAATGCTCTTCCCGTTATCCTGACCTGTATAATATCTGTCATTCATCAAATAGCATTGAATCACTGAAACTGATATGATATAATATGTACAACCGAAAGAAAGGTAAAGCAGATGAAAAACAGACATTAAATATAACTTTTCAAAAAAATTTTTTAATGGGTGCGACATTCATGATATTCCGTACGTCTAATTATCAAAGGAAATATTTCCTGTCGAAAGGAGAATAACAATGAGTGACGGTTCAGGTAGCTACAGCCGTTTTCTCTCAGGTGACAGGGACGCAATTGATGAAGTCATAAAAGACTATAAAGATGGCCTTATATATTACATCTACAGTATTATCGGAGATATGGAGCTGTCCGAGGAAGCCGCGATCGATGTGTTCATAAAGCTTTATGTAGATAAACCTGTTTTCAACGGAAATTCCGCATTCAAGACATGGTTATATACTATAGGAAGGAACAAAGCCTTTGACATCCAGCGGAAACGCTCAAGGATAACGGAAATATCTCTCGATGGCGCTTATTCCGTCCCGACCGGGGAAAATATCGAACAGAATTACTTGCAGCAGGAGAAGTGTTCAATGCTGAGACTTGCTGTGAGCAAGCTGAAACCCGAATACAGCCAGATTCTTTGTCTTATCTACTTCGAGAATTTCGATAATACCGAAGCAGGCAAGATAATGAAAAAAAGCAGCAAGCAGATACGTGATCTGCTTTACAGAGCGAAAAATGCTCTGAAAAGAGAACTCGAAAAGGAGGATGCTGAATATGATGGACTATAAGGAAATGGCCGCTATCGTCAAGGAAAGAGGCGATGCTATTATCGCTGAAAAAGCAGAACATACACGCCGTATCCGAAAAGTATCAGTCGCTGTTTCTGGTATTGCAGCATCAGCCGCAGCCGCATTCTGTATCTGGCATCTCAAGGATTCAGCCAAATTCATTAACACGTTCCCTGATAACAGTAACATCATCGAAGATATTACAGAACCTGTTACTTCTCCGACTGCCGAAAAGGCAGCTGCTGTCTTATCAACGACAGCAAGCCATTCATCCGCGGCAGCTTCCGTAACGAAAGCAGGGTCAACAGCTGTTTCTTCAGCAGATGTATCATCATCAAAAACTGAAAAATCATCTGTTAAAGCATCTGCGTCTTCCGCTGCTGTTGACAGGATTATTTCGTCAGCAGCCGTACAGACAGAATTTGTTCCTGTGGAAACTACAGAAACTGTTACAACATATGATCATGAACACCCATTATACGAAGGGAGAATTATTATGAAACGATTTGCCGCACTTTCAACCGCCTTGCTCATGCTTCCGAATGTATCAGCTGCAAATGCTGCAGCTGCAGAGCCGTTAAAGTATACACGTACAGACAAGTATCCTGATTATATCCGTAATTTGATAACCTGCATTGAAGATTACGATCTGGATATTGACATAAACGGCGACGGTAAATTTGACATCTTTGACGCCTATGCAGTTGAACGCAATTATACTGACGAGCTTCCTGAATATATAGCCAATAATATAAACGCCTGCGAAGAAAAGATAAATGAATTCAAGCAGGCTACAGGCTTGAATGCGAGTATCTATGATATTACGGAATACTTTGTACGTACTCAGCCGGTAAAGCTTGAATACTTTGACCCTAATTACTATATTGACAACTGTCCTGATACATATGCTGAACCTGTTCCGCTTGAATATATCAGGCATGATGACGGCGATTTCGATATAATTGATTTCTACGATACAATGTTCTACGAAGAGTCGGACGGTAAGTTTGAAAGACTTAAATACCACGGCAGCGATTCCGCAGACAAGTTAATGTCGCCTATACATTATTTTATAGAATATTATCTCAAATCAGCTATGTGCTATACCAATGCATCATATAATGTAATGGCTGAGCTTATGGATAATGGCTTAGTTGATGCTGATATCGATTCAGACGGTGAGATCGGTTTTGATGACATCATGCTGCTGTATAACTTCCGGGACAAATTCTATGATGATTATTATGAGACCTGTTATGGTTACTGGGACGAAAATGATGAATATCACAGTCTGGAACCGGGGCAGGTACATGAAAGAAAGAGAACATATGACGGCTTCCTTGAGGACTATGAAGAATATATTTCTTTCCTGAAGGAAATGCCCCATTATGATGAAAAAACCGAATACACTACCAATCATCCGCTTTCAGAGAGAGAATGGGAAAAGGCAACAAAATTCTATGATACCGCTTCTCAGTATTCGCTCCATTGCTTCGCTGATATTGAGCAGACGCTGTTTATATATTATATAACCAACTATACGAATTTCAGCCCTGAGATTTTTGACAGCAGTTATTATAACAGCGAGGAAAACCATTTCATCAGCTGGGATATATGGGGATATCTATATAAATACAAGGATATTTACGAAACATACGGCGTAAATGCTGTCAGAAGACCCGAAGACAAGCCTCTTGATCCGCGGTTCGCAAAATATGACATAGAAACGATGTTCCCTGAGTATTATGATGCTGTCAAGAAAGGTGAGATCCCTGAGCCTGACATAAACAAGGACGGAAAGACCGACATTCAGGATTATGCATTTTTCAAGGATCTTTTTACTGAGATACCGGCGCCTGAAGCTCCTTCATACTTTATCTATGCGAAAATAGATGCACCTCAGGAAGTACGTGACGCTTTCAATAACGATTACGACTTTAACAATAACGGTGTCAGCTGTGATATCGGAGAACTTGAGTGCATAGAGCTTTACATTGCAAAGGCTGTAGGAGCTTCGGATTATAATGACATACTCGATATGCTTGACAAGTATTATGCAGAAAATCCGTCCCTTGATCCTGTTGCAATAATAAATGAAGAAATTAAAAAAATGAATGATCCGCAGACAGAAGCAGAAAAAAGCCATGAGGTAGAAAGCAAAATAATCAGCTATATGAGCTCCCTTGACCTGTTCAAAACTGTAACAGGTGATTCCAATATCGACGGAAACGTGGATATGTCCGATGTGGTATTAATAATGCAGTCTCTTTCCAATCCTGATAAATACAAACTGACTCCGCAGGGAAGAAAGAATGCCGATCACGATGACAACGGCGTTACCACCGCAGATGCACTTGCTGTACAGAAAGAACTTCTCGGCTTATAAAAACTTTTCCGTGTTCACATATTACAGCTGATCAGTGTAGACAAAGCAAAGATACTGACAAAAGAAGATATACTTGATAGAATCCTAAATGGTGAATTTTCAAGCTTTATTTAGCTGCATTCCGAGACAAGAGGCGACATTATTTATATCCCGGAACTGGAAATGAAAATCAAACCATATGTCTGGGAAGTCAAGGAAAGAATAGTAAACATCAGCTTTGATATGTACAGTGATGTATTGAAAACGCGCTTTTTTGAGTTTAGTACAGGTTTGGGCCTGCTTTTTCAGGCTTGCGCGGAATTGCAGTGTGATCCCTTTGCAGAATTATTTGTCCAACCGCAGGAGAAGTGTAGGAAAAATAAAGTTGAGAATAACTATATCTTTTGTTGGAGCATGAGCCATGATTTTTGTTTTTGTCGGTTATGCTGCATTTTGAATATGATGTGTCCGGAACAACAATGGAAATTTACGCGAAATGACGTAAAATCAATGGGGCATAAGAGAGAGCTTACATATTCAATGCAGGTCGGAATATAATAATAGGACGGCGTAATGCCGTCCTCGATATATCATTGTATATTCAAAAAATCTAGAAAGCTAATTTATGTATCTGTCTGCTTATAAGCAGACAGCGCTTAAACTTCAATTGTTCCACAAACGTCCTGAGTGGTAAAAACGCACTTTTACAATACTTAACGTATAATTTAAGCCTTGATTATCTACTTGAGGAAAGCAAAATTATACTAAACGAATAGTCAAGGTTTGTAAGTTTTGCCAATTTATATTAACTAATTATGAACTTCAAATAATTAGCCGTGACTTTTTCTTCTTAATGTGCTATAATACAAACATGTTTAGAAAGAAAAACGAAGATTGAAAGAGACAGAGATAATCAAAACGGACCAAATAATGTTTTAGGGGCTGAATTTAAAATGCAAGAGATGTGTAACTATCAGAAGTTTATGTCTTTAAATATATATATAAGCAATAACTGCGCCCTTTTTACAATTGAACATTTGTTAAATAAGCGTACTCTATGGGATAACCATATCCCGTGGGGGGCGCTTTTGTTGTATGCAAAACCAAGATTAGGAGGATCAAACTATGAAAAAACAATTCAGAAAAACGTCCGCAATGCTGTGTGCGATCACAGTCATGGCATCGTCCATGTCGTTCAGCGGCTTTGTCGCAAACGCAGACGGCGAAACTGTCACCAGCGACTACACCCTCACCATTCCTGCAACACTTGCAGTTGAGAACAGCGGCTGGAACAGCATTGGTAATCTCACAGCAACAGGAACTCTTGCACAGGGCAAGAAGCTTAATGTGACAGCAACTTCCGAAAACTCATGGAATCTTACATCAGGTGAAAACACTGTCGCTTATAAGCTCTGCGGCGAAACAGAGAAAACAAAGACCTATGCAGACGCAGCCGCTACAACTTCTCTTGATATTTCCAAGGAATCGCTTGAACAGACAAGCGGCTTTTCTGTCCCGATAGGTATCGTTGTAGAGGATTACAGCGAAAAGCCTGCCGGTGATTATTCTGACACCGTGACATTTACGGCAAGTGTGGAGGATGCCGCACCAGCCACCCCCTATGCGACTGCTAATATAGGTGATGTAGTAACATTCGGCGACTATAACTGGTATATCATCGGCAAGAACGATAATGGTGTCACACTTCTGATGAAAGACAACCTTGAGAACAAAAAGTACAGCGATAGCGATTTAGACACATGGGAAAACTGCTCACTGCGAACATATCTGAACGGTGATTTCTACAACAGCTTTAGTGATGAGGATAAGGCGAAGATAGTGAAGACCAGCAACACGAACACGAATCCGGATTATAGCATAAACGATGAAAATAACACAGAAGATTACATCTACCTGCTCAGTATTGACGAGGCAAATGCTCTTGACAATAGCATAAGAGCCAAAGGCTCTAGGTGGTGGCTGCGGTCGCACGGCCAATATAAAGTCCTTGCGGCGTTCGTCTATGAGGGCGGCAGCGTCGATACGATTGGTTTGTATAAAGATCGCCAGTATGGTGTCCGTCCCGCTTTAAATCTTGAATTTTAAATTAATAGAAGTTTTCAGATGATATGCGTTATTGCCCCGCCGAGTGTCGGTGCGGTTCTTGCGAGTGTGATGCTCGGTGAGGCGAGATACAGAAAGGTCGTGAGCCTATGAACCGAAAAACGAATATCCTTGCGGCTTTTCTCGCAGCAGCACTCAGTGTAAGTCTGCTCTGCGGCTGTAACGGTGGAAAGGACAGCTCGTCTGATACACAGCAAGCTGTCACCCAAAGCGCCCAAGCCGACAGCAGCAATATCAATATCCCCGGCTTTGAAACCCTTGACTTCAAGGCAGGCGAGGA
>JAEEGJ010017149.1_pt1 | contig 16455 bp, 13 predicted proteins | sample 8958761 | NCBI WGS metagenome assembly JAEEGJ01 (sample SAMN16246546, study PRJNA631951) | gut metagenome | biome: gut microbiome; feature: rumen; material: RS-attached | host: Bos | place: Iran: Karaj | collected 2018-10
ATTAAAGGCCACGGTATTGTTCAGGTCCCACGAATACAACATTTTTGAGGCACGGGAAACGCTTAGACTTTAAGCAGCCGCGTTCATATTCATCAAGCTCAGGAACCAGTTCCTTAATCATCTGAACGTAGTTAGAATCTTTAACACCGTCTGTAAGACAGAGAGTTGTAAGGTCAGACTGTTTTACAAGATATTCAAGCTCGTGGAGCTTATAAGAAGTATTTACTGTAACACCAACTGCACCAAGACGGGCACAGGCAAACATATAAGTAAGCCAGTCCGGGACATTAGTTGCCCAGATACCGACATTATCACCCTTGCGTACACCAATTGCATAAAGTCCGCAGGCAAGGTCGTCTACGCGCTTATCAAACTGAGCGTAGGTAAAGCGAAGGTCGCGGTCTGCATAAACCATAAATTCGTGATCAGGATTATTTTGGGTTTTCTGTCGTAATAACTGTGACAATGTTAATTCTATCATTAAATGCTCCGTGTCATCCCGAACTTGCGAGAATGTCATTCCCGTGCTTGACACGGGAATCTTATTGTAAAGTGTAGTCTAGATTGTCGGGTCAAGCCCGACAATGACAATTAATCTTATATTATAGAAAAATAATCTAATAATCAAGAGAAATATTTAATTATAATAAAATATTTAAGTATAATTAAACTCCATTCTTCTTTTTACTTGCTTTATAACTATTTTATGAGATAATTAATACTTATGAAAACGAAAATTTTTAAAAAATCTGTCGTTATTTCTACTGTGCTTATTCTATTGGTAGTGGTTGTTGCAATCCTTGCTTATGGAATTCTTTCTACACAGCAGTCATCGCAGAGAGTTAAACAAATGCTGAGAGAGCAGATTTCCCAAAAGGGAATCATGATGGAAGATTCCCTTAAGCCGGAAATCGCATTAACAAAAAAACTGGCTACCTCGCCTATTGCCCTTGAGTTTTTCCAGAACCCAACAGATAAGGAATTGAAGTCAAAAGCCTTTAAGGAATTCAAAAGCTTCCAGGAGGCCTTTTCTTCGCATATTATCTTCTGGGCAAATAACATCGATAAAGACTTTTATAATGGGATGGAATATTCCTATACCATTAATCCGGATAATCCGGCTGATTACTGGTATAAAATGACTCTTTATGAAACCGATGTTTATAACTTCAATATCAATTACAATGCCGAACTGGATCAGACCTGTCTCTGGCTTAATGCCGTTATGAGGGACGAAAAAAAGAATCCTATTGGTATGTCTGGAACTGGTATTGAGCTCGATGCCTTTATTGATTCCTGCTATGAAAATCTTAACGATGGAATCCATATGTACTTCTTTAATGATGCCAGAGAGATTACCGGTGTTAAAGATGACAAGCAGATAGTTGTTGATAAAAAGCCTGTTGATTCTATCTATGAAGGCCAGAATATCGATTTTGATTATCTGATGAAAAAAGCCAAGGAAGCCGCTAAGGAAGATGCCTTGTTTGAATTTGAAGTAAGCCCTCTTGAAAGAGGCGTAATCCGCTATCTTCCAAGCTATGGCTGGTATATCATTGCAACCGCTTCTGCCTCTGCCGGAAGACAGGAAGGCGTTTCTATCTTACTGATTGTTATCATTGCCATTGTTGTTATCTTTGCAACCTTTGTAATTATTATTGCAAAGCTTAATGATGTAATGGTTAGAATCAGAGCCTCACGCGAAAAAGAGCTTGAAGTTGCCCAGAAGGAACGCAAGATTGGTGAGCGTCTTTTCGAAGAGGCCCAGAACCTTGTAGTTGCAACCAAGGAAACTGCCGCAACCAGCCAGGACTCTTCTGCCGCTGTAAAAGAGATTGTTGCGACAATGGAAGACTCAAACGTTCTTTCGGAAAACATTTCAACAAAAATCAAAGATGTTTCCAGCATTGCAAACCAGACTTCTGCAGATGTAACTGAAGGTGTTGCTCAGATTGAACAGAACGTTGCACAGCTTCACGAAATCTTTGATGCTAACCAGCAGACAATAGACGGAATCAAAATCCTCAGTGAAAAAATCGAAAGCATCTGGGATATTGTAACCCTCATCAACAATGTTGCAGACCAGGCAAAGATTATTGCTTTCAATGCCGAGCTCGAAGCAAGTACCGCCGGTGAAGCGGGAAAATCCTTCCGTATTGTTGCTAACGAAATCCGCCGTCTTTCAGATGGTATTATTGACGGTACCCGCGAAATCAAGGAAAAGATTAACGAGATTCAGCACTCTTCTGACTCTCTTATTCTTGCTTCCGAAAGCGGTACAGAAAAAATCAATGCCGGTTACGAAAATGCCCGCGGCCTTGAAGCAAAGTTTGCCAATATCCGCAGCTCTGCCGAAATTACTGCTACCAGTGCAGATGGAATTGCAGAAATTATCCGCCAGCAGGCCAGCGCCAGCGAACAGATTCTTATTGCTCTTAAAGAGATTTCTGCCGGTGTTGAAAACTTTACCGTAGCAACAGATAACATTTCCCTTGCATCGGAAAACGTTCGCAAGATTTCTGAGGACCTGAACAATGCAAGCAGAGACGAATGAAAGCTATCTGATTTTTATAATTCATAAACGTCTCTATGCAATAAAGAACACCAACGTTCAGGAAATTATGCATTCAGCAAAAATTCACCCTCTTCCTTTTGTACCTGATTATATTGAAGGAATGGTGAATTGCCGCGGCGTACCCTACACTGTTGTAAATCTTTTAAAAATGGAAAAGGAAGAAAATTGCGAAATTCCTGAGCCTACTGTTTTAGTTTTCCGCCGCGACGACGATCAGTTCGCCCTGCACATTACGGGAATAGAGCTTTTCTTTGAGCCGGAAGAAGAGGATATTTCAAGTGAAGGAATAAAATATAAATCAAAGGTAATTCCATTTTTTGATATTGATTTAATTGAGACCACGCTTTGTCAGGATTTAAGGGAGGAAGAATTATGAGCGATTTGCTTAAGGTTCTCATTGTTGACGACTCAGCTATTACCAGGGGACTTTTTGAAAGATCTTTTGTACGCAATAATTTTGAAATAATCGCTTCTGTTTCTAACGGCCGTAAAGCAGTTGATTTTTGCCGTGACCATCCGGTTGATATTGTTGTAAGTGATTATAACATGCCGGAAATGGATGGTATTGAAGCTGCCAAAATAATTATCGGCGAGTTTAATATTCCTGTCTTAATTTATTCTGAAGATGCCGCAATAAAAACTGATGTACTTGCCACCGGTGCCTTCTTTGAAAAAAAGCCTTCCCTGCAGACCTTTGATGAAAGTGTATTAAAGGGCTTTACAGAAAAGGTTCGGGCCGCTGTTGAAAAAGCAAAGAGCGAAGGAATTACTCCTCATGTTTCTCATTCAGAAAAATATAATGATATTGATTTAAATAAAGACACTTTATTAAATGACAGTCACTCATTTAAGGTTCTTTGTATTGGTGCTTCAACCGGTGGTCCTACAGCAGTTCAGGAGGTTCTTACCGGACTTGGTAATACTTTCCCTCTGCCGGTTCTTTATACCCAGCATATCGATATTGGTGCAGATGAAAAAATGGTTAAGTGGTTTAATCAGGTATGTCCCAATATTCCAATGAGCCTTGCTAAAGACGGAGAAATTGCAAAGCCTGGTCGTGTTTATATGGCTCCTGCAGACAAGCATCTTATAATTGATTATGTAAAAAATGATCTTCCGGTTCTTAAGCTTTCAAATGAACCTCCGGAAAGATTCCTGCGTCCTGCAGTAAATAAATTGTTCCGTTCTGCCGCAAAGCTTTATAAAAATTCCTGTCTTGCACTTCTTCTTACCGGTATGGGCCAGGATGGTGCCGAAGGCTGTAAGGAAATAATTAATGCCGGTGGATTTACTATCTGCGAAGATGAATCTACCTGTACCGTTTTTGGAATGCCTCAGGCCGCTATAGAAATGAAGGCGGCTTCCCGTGTTTTACCTCGCGAATGCATTGCTCGTGCTGTTGTTAAGATGACACGATAAGGCAGGTTGGCTTATGGATGATAAAGAGTTTACCGACATTATTTCGCTTATTACAAAGCAGACAGGTATAATACCAAGAGAAAGCCACAAAAGCGGAATAAGAAATTTTATAGACAAGCGCAAAAAAGAAATCAAACTCAACGGACTTGATTATTATAACTATGTCTGCCTGAACAAGCAGGAAATGGACATTCTTTTAAACAATGCTACGGTAAATGAAACTTACTTTTTCCGTGAGGAATCTCAATTCCAGTTTTTGAAAAATAAGGTCCTGCCGGAGCTGCACGCAAAGCTGGCCTTGAATCCCTTAAGAATCTGGAGTGCCGCTTCTTCCAGCTTAGAAGAAATTTATTCTTTGTATCTTCTTTCAAGCTCGCTTGGTATTAAAACTGAATGTGTAGCAACAGATATCAACACAAGCGTTCTGGAAAAAGGCGCCGCTGGGAAATATAAAGCAAATTCTGTTAAGGCTGTTGATGGAGCAAAATTCCATTATCTCCTTGACCCCTATATGAATGAAGAAAAAGAAATCACTTTCCCTATAGAAATCACTTCGAAGATTGAGCGCAGACAGATTAATCTTACAAAGGCAGATGCAATCTTTCCGAGAAATATACATCTGGTATTCATAAGAAATGTATTCGTATATTTTACTTTTGAAATGCGAAAGACAATTCTTCAGAAAATTGTAGATAATTCACTTGCACCGGACGGTTATATTTTCCTTTCGATGAATGAAATTGCTACAATTGATTCAAGCATATTACCTAAGGGCCTGGAAAAATGCTCCGACGGAAATGTGTTTTATTTTCATAAAAAAGGATGAGAGAGTTGGGTATAATTTCTAAAATATCAAAAGAAAACATAAATATCTCAAGAACTGTAAATATAGAAAATGAGCAGGAGCTTTCAAAAATTGTAAGCGAGCTTCCTACTACTTCTGAAAACGGCAATGTAATTAAAAACTATCTTGCAGAAACTAGATGGCTTTGTCAGACCTTAAGAACCCAGCCGGAGATGACTCAGGAAATTCTTAGAGTTTTAAGTATTACCCGCGACTCTTCCCTGCTTCTGGGCTTTACTCCTGTTTACAGGCTTTATAAGGCCACAGAAGATTTATACAAAGCAATCATCGACGGCAAAACCGTTTTCTCAGACAATCTGTATTTCCTTATCAATGAAACTGCAGACAAGCTTTCCGAAATGTGCGACATGATTGAACAGGGCCGCATGGAAGAACTCTTTGCAATAAATGTTAAACCATATCTTCTTTATCTTGATAAGGCAGTTGCCGGAGAACTCTTTAATGCAATGAGCCTTACCGCAGGAAGTCATGAGCAGACTCTTCTTTTGCAGCAGCAGATGGAAGACGAAGACAGAGCCGCCGAAGCACGCAGAAAAGAAAAGGAAAAGGTTCCCGAAAAAGTTACTCTCGATTCTTCAAAAATCTCCGAGCTGGTAAATCAGCATCAGGAAATGATTGCCCGCTCCTACATCATCATTAATCAGATTGAAACTCTAAAAGAAGCAATTTTTGAAGACAATAAAAAACTGATCAGGGATACACAGAAACAGCTTTCTGCCGACGCCCAGAATCTTCAGGCAAATCTTCTTCTTTCTCACGAACAGATTCTTTCCTTTGTTCACGAAGATTCCTTCCTGGCCCAGCACCAGGACTTCCATGGTTTCTTTGTTTTTGCAAACAACCGCAAATATATGATTCCTTCGGAATTTGTAATTGATGTTATTTCGGAAAGTCCTTCGAATTATGTAGAAAAACAGAATCAGAAGTTTGTTGTCTACATTCAGGAAAACGAAATGGGTAACGAAAAGAACCGCGAAGAAATTCCGGTTTACTCACTTTCTTCCCTTTTACCGGGCACCCCGATTACCGAGCTTCCTGTAATGGACACAATCCTTTTAGTTAATTTCCAGAATCAGAAGGTAGGAATCATTGTAGATGAAATGCAGAAATTTGTTACTGTAATTCGAATGCCAATGCCACGCTCATTTAAATACTTCCCGATTTTAAAAGGAATTGCTTTTGATGAAAAATACGACATGATTCCAATTTTGTATCTGCCTATGATTATCAAAAAATTCCGTTCAATGCGCGGTTATGATGTAAAGAAATTTGAAGCCTCAACACGTAAGCATATTAATCATGCACTTGTAGTTGATGATTCTGAAACAACCCGACTTATTGAACATACAATTCTTAAGGGCTACGGCTTTTACGTTGAAGAAGCCTATGACGGAATTGATGCAATGGAAAAAATTAAAGTTAATCAATTTGACTTGATTATATGCGATGATAAAATGCCAAGAATGAATGGAGAGATTTTTCTGGATAATGTTCGCCGCCTGGAGAATTACAAGAAGGTACCTGTTATTGCGCTTTCGAACTCCCCTATCCCTAAGGCTGATATTTATATTTCAAAATCAGACTTTAAGCGAGATAACCTTATCCAGAAAATCAAGGAGCTTTTAAATGAGTAAACGAATAATAGTGCTTGAACCTTCGGTAACAATTCAGTCCATTTTCAGAGAACTCACACGCCAGTCAGACCTGGAGCTTTCCTTTGAAAGAAACGGAATCAAGTTCCTCGTGGCTCTCTACAATATGCTCCCTGATGCTGTTTTAATTAATGCAAGGAATATGAATCCTTCCTGTGTTGAACTGGTTCGTTTTATAAAAAGCGTGGCTCGTTTTAAAAGCATTTCTGTCGGCATTTTTGCAACCAGCGATTTTCTTTTTTATGATGAATTCAAAATTAACTGTGGTGCCGATTTATTCTTCACCTTTAATCAGAATACAATCATAGCAGACCTGGAAAGCCTTCTTGCAAAAAAAGAAGGCATGCTGGCACGCCCGGAAAAGAATGATATCGTAAAAACTGGAATCCTTGAAAAAATCTATTCCATGATTGACCGCATAGATTCTCTGCCGGAAATTTCAAAAGCCTTCCTCAGCCTGCTTGCAGAAATCGGGGAGCTGCCGGCCGCCTCTATGTTTGTAAAAACAGATGACGGACTCGAAAGCTTTTTTATCTGCAGTGAAAATTTTTCCGAAGCAGAAACAGAAGATTTTCTCAGAGTCTGTATGACCGACTTTGAAAATCTTTTCCCTAATCAGAATATAATCAATGTTGTTCCTCAAAAGCTGGAATCTTCTTTCCCTCTGGATGAATTCCATAAAGAAGATCTGCCTCTTTCTGCTTACCAGGCCTTCCCTCTTAAAGACGCTTCCGGCTTATTATACGGAACTGTACATATTGTACGCGAAGGTGCCTTTACAACAAAACAGATAGATCTCTTCAGCTTTGCAGTAAACGAAGTGACCCGCATTATGGAATCTACAATCAAAATGCAGGGCAAGATGAAATTTGAGCGAAACATCCGTAAGGCTTTCAGCCGCTTTGTTCCGGAACAGATTATTGATGAACTTGTTGATGGTGCAGAAACAGAAGCCAAGGTCGGTGTCGGCGAAAAACGCGATGTTGCAATTCTCTTCTGCGATATCCGCTCCTTTACAAATATCAGTGAGCATAATAAACCGGAAACCATCGTGTCCTTCTTGAACCGCTATTTTACAATTATGTGTACGGTGATTAAAAAGTATGGCGGTACGGTAGATAAGTTTATGGGCGATGCAATTATGGCTCTCTTTGGGGCGCCGGTAAGCTATGAAGATAACTGCCGCCGTGCTGTTGCCGCTGCCCAGGAAATGCGTGAAGCCGTAGAAAAGATTGAACTCGAAGATCTGGTTCTTCCGGCTGGTATGAAGTTTAATATCGGAATTGGAATTCATTACGGCGATGTAATTGTAGGTTCCATCGGTTCGGCAGATAAAACTGATTATTCTGTTATTGGTGATAACGTAAATCTTGCCAGCCGTCTGGAAGGACTAACAAAAACTTATGGAACTATGATTCTTGTAAGCCAGGCTGTAAAAGATGATATCAAAGAAAATGAATATATTTTCCGCCATCTGGATAATGTAAAGGTAAAAGGAAAAGAACATCCGGTACCAATTTATGCCGTTGATAAAGGTCTTGATGATTTTAACAGTAATTATCGAGAATACTACGACAAGGCCTTTGCCCTTTATCAGAAAGGTGTATGGAATCTTGCAAGAGAATATTACCAGAAGGCCTTAGATGAATGTGAAAACGATAAAGCCGCTGCCCTTATGGTTGAACGCTGCGATGAGTTTATTCTGCGTCCGCCGGAAAACTGGGATGGCGCTATCGCCTACAATACAAAGTAAAAAATATCGCAAAAAAATATCGCAAACTGCTCAGAATCGATATATAATATTATTATGAACGATTTATTTGAAAGAACGATTCTTATTGTTGATGATGAAGCGATTAACCGCGAAATACTTGGTAATATAGTTCAGTCTGAATACAAGGTTATTTATGCTGAAAACGGAAAAGAAGCATTAGATAAAATCCATTCCGAGGGAGCCGCCATCTCTCTTGTTCTGCTTGATTTACTTATGCCGGTTATGGACGGAAATGCTGTCCTTAAGGCAATGAATGATGAAGGAATTATTACTGATATTCCGGTAATTGTCCTGACCTCAGAAAAATCCAGCGAAATTGAAAGCCTCAAGCTTGGTGCTGCGGACTTCCTTACAAAGCCTTATGATTTACCGGAAGTAATTCTTGCCCGCGTCCGCCATTCAATTCAGCTTTTTGAAAATTCGAAAATAATTCACGCTACAGAATTCGATAAGCTTACCCTGCTCTACAGTCCGGACTTTTTCTTTGAATATGCGTCACAATTTGACCAGCGTTTTCCAGATAAGGTAATGGATGCTATTGTTGTAAATTTTACAAGATTCCATCTTTTGAATCAGCTTAGAGGGCGGAATTTTGGAGATGAGATTTTAAATGCAATGGCAGACGGAATAAGAAAGGCACTTTTAAAAACTGGTGGTATTGCAGGGCGCAACGAAGCTGATTGCTTTTACCTTTATGTTCCACATCTGGATAACTACAATATTTTTCTTGATAAAATTAATGATTCTCTTGCTTCGCTTCTAAAACCTTCTGAAATCAGATTACGACTTGGAGTTTACTCAGATTCTAGCCGCAGCTTCCCTATGATTCTGCGCTTTGATCATGCCCTTCAGGCCTGCAATTCTCTTCGTGGAAAAACTGCAGGTGCAAGTGATATTTGTATTTATGATGAAAAAATGGCCGAAAAAGAAGTTTTTGATGCCCACCTTCTGCAGGACTTCGAAGCCGCTATCGAACAGAAGCAGTTCCAGGTAAACTATCAGCCAAAGTTTAATATCAAAGGTGATAAGCCTGTTTTGTGCAGCGCAGAGGCCCTTGTAAGATGGGTGCATCCAGAGCTTGGTTTTGTCCGGCCAGACCTTTTTATTCCGCTTTTCGAAGAAAACGGCCTTGTTACAAAGCTGGACCGTTACGTTTGGGAAGAAGCCGCTCGTCAGATAGCCGCGTGGAAAAAAGAGCTCGGCGTTACAATTCCTGTTTCTGTAAACGTTTCACGAATAGATATTGCTGCTCCTGATATGACAGATTTCATTTCTAAAATTGTCAAAGAAAATGGACTGTCTACTTCTGAATACATGTTGGAAATTACAGAATCTGCCTACACTTCCGATTCAAAGCACATTATTGAGGTTGTAGAAAACCTTAGAAAGCTTGGGCACAAAATAGAAATGGATGATTTTGGCTCGGGTTACTCTTCATTAAATATGCTTACATCTATGCCAATTGATGTTCTTAAAATGGACAAGGCCTTTATCAGAAATATTAAGCCTGGAAATAAAGAAATGAAGCTTGTTGAGCTTGTACTTAATATTGCCAAAAATCTTAATGTTCCAGTTGTTGCAGAAGGTGTAGAAACTGAAGAAGAATTGAAAATGCTAAAAGAAGCCGGTTGCGATATTATCCAGGGCTATTATTTTTCTAAACCTATTCCCCCTTCTGAGATGGAGAAGTTTGTATGATTACTATTGAAGAATTAAAGGCTTTGGGTGCCGACACAGATACAGGACTTTCCCGCTGCCTAGGAAATGAAGCTCTGTATCTCAAGCTTGTTGGTATGGGACTTGGAGATGCTAAGTTTGAAGAGCTTGGGGCGGCTGTGAATGACGGCGACCTGGACAAGGCCTTTGAACTCTGCCACGCACTTAAGGGGGTAATTGGAAATCTTGCAATCAGTCCTTTATACGAAGCCCTTTCTGATATGACAGAAAAACTGCGTGGTCGCCAGCAAGCTGATTATAAAGCACTGTATTCAAATATCATTGGAATCCGTTCTAAATTCTGGAAAGCTTAAACATGAAAAAAACACTTATAATCATTGCCAATTTTCTGATTGTTCTTTTTACAATTTTCTTTGTTTCTCTTTATGTCAGAAATCAAAGTGCATTTATGAAAGACTACAATACCGAAAACTTTATGAACATGTCTATCGGTATGGAACAGGTAACCACAAACTATCTTGAAGGTGAACAGCGTCTCTGCGATTCCTGGGCTGCCTGCATCAACAGCCGTAAAATGAATATGGCAGAAGCTATGGATTATTTAAATGTTGCTCAGCGCATTCCGAATATTTCTGCTCATATTATCAAGGTAGATTCTTTTACAGGCTTTTCAAACAGACCAAAGATAAACGATCCAAAAGATTATACTGTTTCATATAAAGAAATTGATATTTTTTCTTCCCTGAATGAACTGCTTGGACAGCAGAATCAGGTTCGTGTTACCCGCTCTTATACAAATCCTATGAACGGCGTTCAGTCTATTGCATTCTGCGATCTGTTGGAACTAAAAGGGGACAGCGGTGACAAAATTGAACGGGCAATTCTTATGCGTGTTATTCCTGTTGAAGTGCTGGCAAGTAAATGGGTTTTCCCTTCAGAAAAATATTCCGATGCACAGATTTCAATTATTGATCGCGAAGGAAATTATATAATCAAGGGAAAGTCTTTTAAGAATTCTAACTTCTTTGAATTTTATAAATCCTATAATCAGACTGGCAAAGAAGAGCTGGAAAAACTTGAAACAGAGATTCATGAAACCGGTATGTTTAAAATGCAGAACTCAAAAGCCGAAAGCTGCCTTATAGTTCATGTTCCGGTTAATACCTCTTTTGACTGGACTCTTCTCACCTATATCCCTATGACTGATATTAATAAAAATAATATAGACTGGCCATTAGTTATTGTTGTTTCTTTCTGTCTTCTGATTCTTCTTGTTTTTGATATTCTTGTCTTTATGAGATTTAACAGAAAACTGGCAGCCGCTGCTGAAGAGGCTGATTCTGCAAATAAGGCTAAAACCGATTTTCTTTCTACAATGTCTCATGATATCAGAACTCCTATGAATGCAATCATAGGACTTACTACAATTGCAGAAAAGAATGTAAAGGATTCACAATACGTTTCTGATAACCTAAAGAAAATAAAGCTTGCAAGTAATCACCTGCTAACTCTTATAAATGATATTCTGGACATCTCTAAAGTAGAACGGGGAACTATAAGTCTTTCTCCGGTCACCTTCTCTATTGTTGATTCTGCGGAAAATCTTGTAAATATTTCACAGCCTACAGTTCGTCAGAAAAATATTGATTTCAGATTCCGCAGTAAAAATATTAAACACGAATATCTTTATGCGGACCAGCTTCGTATAAATCAGATTTTTATAAACATTCTTTCCAATGCCTTAAAATATACTCCGGCGGGAAAACAGGTTTATGTAGATTTAAGTGAATATCCAAGCGAGAAAAAAGGCTGTATTAAGCTTGAATATAAAGTGGCAGACACAGGTATTGGTATGTCTCAGGACTTTATGGAAGTTATGTACCAGCCTTTCATCCGCCAGACAGACAGCCGTATAAATACAATTCAGGGAACAGGCCTTGGTCTTGCAATCACAAAAAAGATGGTTGATATTATGGGCGGCCAGATTGAATGTCAGAGCCAGGAAGGCCTTGGAACAACCTTTACAGTTACCCTTGATATTGAAGTTTCTTCTAAGGCTGAAAATGAACAGAAGCTTCCTCCTCTTGAAGTTCTTGTAATTGATGATGATGAGGTTCTTCTGGAAACTGCCTGCGATACTCTTACCGCTCTTGGTACAAATCCGGACCTTGCAGAATCCGGTGAGACTGCTCTTACAAAGCTTCTTACAAAGAAAGAAGCAGGTAAATCTTATGATGTAATTATTCTGGACTGGAAAATGCCTGGCGTAAACGGAGTTGAGCTTACTAAAAAAATCCGTGAAATTGCCGGAAACGATATTTCCATTCTTCTGGTTTCCGCCTACGACTGGACTCAGATTGAAGAAGCGGCTAAAGATGCCGGTATAGACGGCTTTATTTCAAAACCACTTTTCCGTTCTTCACTTTTTAAGAAAATTAGCGAAGTTCTTGGACTGGAAGATAAGGCTGCTTCACAGGAAGAAAACAATTCAGACTTAGCTGATATGAAGGTGCTGGTTGCAGAAGATATGGATGTAAACTGGGAGGTTATTTCTACTCTGCTGGGTATGTATGGAATAAAATGCCAGAGAGCAGAAAATGGAAAGGTTGCTGTAGAAATGCTAAGGAATATTCAGCCGGCTCAATATGACCTTGTTTTTATGGATATTCAGATGCCGGTAATGAATGGTCTTGAAGCTACCCGCGAAATCCGAAAGCTAGAAAATCCATATGCCGCTGGAATTCCGATTATTGCAATGACAGCAGATGCTTTCTCCGAAAATGTTGCAGAATGTCTTGAAGCTGGAATGAACGGTCATATTGCAAAACCAATTGATATAAATAATGTAATAAAAGAGCTTAGAAAAATACGTCAGGCCAAGCCTGATTTTACAAAGAGGGATGATTATGAAAAATAAACTCAAAAAGATTAGTCTTGCGCTTCTGCTGCTTTCGGGTATCTGTACTCTTGGTGGCTGTAAAAAGAAAATAAACGACGATGCCTTTATTCCATATCTTGATACCCTTGAAAAATGCAAAATCCAGATTGTGGGCCGCTACAAAAACTTCGAAGCCCTTGAGGCAGAGTTCGACCGCTTTAATGAGTATTATCCGAATGTGGAGCTTTCATATACTTATCTTGATGATTATAAGGTAACAATTTCCACTGCCCTTGCCGGTAGCGATGCTCCCGATATTTTTATGACCTTCCCCTGGATGCTGGATAAGACAAATTACAATCCTTTGCTTGATAATGCAGAAAATCTTGCAGACTCTAAGGCAACGGGAATTGACCTTTCGGCTGTAAATAAAAAACTTTTGTTTTATATGGATGACGGCTCACTTCCGATGGTTCCGGTTTTAACTGCCGCAAACGGAATGCTGGTAAATGAAGATCTCTTCAAAAAAGAAGGAATCAAAATTCCACAGAACTGGTCGCAGTTACTTGATGCCTGCCAGAAATTTAAAGAGGCCGGTTACAATAGTCCTCTTCTTTCCTACTTTGAAAAGTCAGTTATGGATTCTTTATTCTTTGTAAATTTTACAAAGGAAGTTATGAAAAATCCAGATGCAATTTCTAAATTGAATAAGCTTGAGCCGGAAGCCGGAGAATATATGAGATCTACTCTGGAGTTGGTTGAAGAGTTTAAGAAGTCCAGTTTTATGGACTTGGATGAATGTAAAAAAATCAAGAATAATTATGATGCGGTAATCCTTCGCTTTTTTGAAGGTGATGTACCTATGATGATTGCTTCTGCTGATGTAGTTTCCGGAACAAAGAAACGTGAAGCCTTATCAGAAAAATTTACAGGCAATCCTTTTAAGTACAGCTTTTATCCGGTTCCTGTAATGGAAAAAGGCAACGCAGTTCTTGAAGTTCCTTCGGTTGAATTTTCTGTAAACAAAAAGAGTAAAAATCTTGAAATGGCTAATGAGTTTATGCGTTTCTTACTTCGCACCAACGAGCTAAATAATCTTGCTATGATCAAGCGCCTTATCACCTGCTCTAATGTTTATGCTTTTGATGATGTATATGCACCGCTGGGAAAAAGTGAAAATCTTTATCAGCTGGAAATAGGCATTATGGATAATACTTACAGCCAGCTGCGCATTGCGGCTTATAAGGTTTATACAAATAATATGACAATTGATGAGGCCGTAAAAAATTACGGAAAGTTTTAATTAGTCGTTGTCCGGCAAGTCCTGCTTTTCCAGAAGCATCTCTGCATCGGCCTTGCCCTGACGCAATTCAAGTGATGTAAAAGTTTGAGCGTTATCCGGAAGCTCAGTTTTTTGAGTTTGGGATAACGCTTTTTTTGTGGAGTTTTTCTTTTTAAGTAGTTGCTGCAAGTCCCAAGATGAGGACCTGTTCATTAAAGTGTAATATTCTTTGTCATCCATGTTTTAAAATGGTGATTTCGATACGATAGGTGCTTTAGCACCGTACTACTCCAATCACCGTTGTGTTCACCGGTGGTTGAGTGATGCGAAGCATCGTATCGAAACCACATCACGCAGGAGTGTATACAACTGCAAGAATCTTCGCCTTGTTCTCGCCGTGGCTGTGTACATGGTGTGCAACAATCGATTCATAATAAATCGAATCGCCCTGCTTGAGCTCGTACTTGTCCTTACCGTAGATGATTTCTACTTCACCTTCGAGAACGTAGATGAACTCTTCGCCTTCGTGAGTTGAAGTTTTGATTTCTTCCTCTGAGCTTGGGAAGATATCAATGATGAAAGGATCCATGTGGCGGCCGGCTTTGTTCTGAGCCAGAGTATAGAAGTCCAGGTCAGAATTAACTGCGTTTCCGCGGTCAGAGAAGCGGGTTACTTCCTTCTTGTCCTGAGCACGAGTAACTACAGGTCCCAGGTTTTCATCATCGTCCATAAAGGTTCCAAGGCGAACACCAAGAACGCGGGCAATCTTAATAAGCGGCGTGAGGTTTGGAACAAGCGAACCATCCTCAATGCTCTGAATTTGAGCGGCAGGAAGATTTGTGCGCTCAGAAACATCTTCGATAGAAAGCTTGCGGTTTTCGCGAACCAGTTTTACTTTAGCACCAATTTTATTTTTTTCACTCATATTTTATCCTTAATGGTGGTTTCGATAGGCCGCCTTCGCGGCACTCAACCACCATTGCTCTGGTGATTGAGTAGCCCGAAGGGCGTATCGAAATCACTTTATATCATAATCCTTATTGTAAGCTGCTTCAATTGTAGCAATATTTATCGGATTGAACTTCTTGTTTCTTGCCGAGATTGCTTCATCCAAAGCGTACTCAAAAGGCTTAACTCCGCTGATCATACCAGGGCAAACCTTTGCAAGACAACCGAGCACAACCATGTTTGCACCACGGGCATTGTTAGTCTCTGCTGCCATATCGTTAGCTGGCAAAGCAAGTGTACGAATATCCTTGCGGCTTGGTTCAATATCAATCAAAGAAGAATTGTAAATCAAAAGTCCGCCAGGCTTAAGCCACTGTTCAAACTTAGTCATAGAAGGCTTGTTGAGGGCAACTACTACATCCGGTTTTTCGATAACCGGTGAAGCAACTTCTTCATCACTAACGATTACAGAACAGTTAGCAGTACCACCGCGCATCTCAGCACCGTATGAAGGAATGTGAGAAACGTATTTGTCTTCGCTCATTCCGGCAAGTGTAAGGATTTTTCCGGCAAGGATAACACCCTGACCACCAAATCCGGCAAAAATAATTTCTGTTGTCATATCAAAAATCCTCCCCTACCTTACTTTGTAACAACGCCGGCTACAGGAGTAGCAGCTTCCGGAGTAACTCCGCCTGGAACATCGCGGAAAACTCCCAGAGGATAATAAGGTTCCATCTGATCCTTTACCCAGTCAGCAGCAACAGTTGGAGCAACACCCCAGTTTGTAGGACACATAGAAAGAACTTCTACAAAGCTGTAGCCCTTTCCTTCTTTCTGATATGTCAAAGCCTTTTTGATGGCTGCCTTAGTTTTGTTGATGTGAGGAACATCGTAAACGGCACAGCGCTCAATATACTTTGGTTCAACAAGAGTATTCAAAAGCTCACAGGCACGGATTGGATATCCAACTTCATCAGCATTACGTCCGAAAGGAGTTGTCTTTGTAACCTGACCAACAAGAGAAGTTGGAGCCATCTGACCACCAGTCATTCCGTAAATAGCATTGTTGATAAAGATTACAGTGATGTTTTCACCGCGGTTTGCAGCGTGAACTGTTTCACCTGTACCGATAGCAAGAAGGTCACCATCACCCTGATAGCTGATAACAAGCTTATCCGGATGAACGCGCTTCATACCAGTTGCAACTGCAGGAGCACGACCATGAGCGGCTTCGCAGGAATCAACATTAATATAGTTATAGGCATAAACTGCACAACCAACAGGAGCAACAAGAAGTACATCCTGCTGAATATTCATTTCATCAATAACCTGTGCAATCAACTTGTGAACGATTCCATGACCACAACCACCGCAGTAGTGTG
>JAEEGJ010017153.1_pt1 | contig 16450 bp, 6 predicted proteins | sample 8958761 | NCBI WGS metagenome assembly JAEEGJ01 (sample SAMN16246546, study PRJNA631951) | gut metagenome | biome: gut microbiome; feature: rumen; material: RS-attached | host: Bos | place: Iran: Karaj | collected 2018-10
TCCGTGCGGCAATAGAGAACATCGGCTTTAAGCCTCCCACAGCCGACATCACCATCAACCTCTCGCCAGCGGACATCCGTAAGGAAGGCAGCGGCTACGATCTGCCTCTGGCCATCGGCATCCTCGCCGCCCACAGTAAGGTGAGCGAGACCGATCTCGATAAATATATGATGATCGGAGAACTAGGCCTTGACGGGCAGTTAAAACGCGTCAGCGGTGCACTCCCTGTGGCCATCCTCGCCCGTAAGGAGAAGTTCAAGGGACTGATTGTGCCGAAGGAGAACGCCAGAGAAGCGGCTGTCGTGAACCAGCTCGAGGTCTACGGGATGGAGAACCTGGCTGATGTCATCAGTTTCTTCAACGGCTCCTCTGATAATTACGAACCCACAATTGTCAATACCCGTCAGGAATTCTATGAGCAACAATATGCCATCGACCTCGACTTTGCCGACGTGAAAGGTCAGGAGAGCGTGAAGCGGGCTTTGGAGGTCGCTGCTGCTGGCGGGCATAATCTGATCATGATCGGGCCTCCTGGGTCAGGAAAGTCGATGATGGCCAAACGTCTGCCCGGCATTCTGCCGCCGCTCTCGTTGGCAGAGAGTCTGGAGACCACACAGATTCATTCTGTAGCAGGCAAACTGCCCGCAGGCACATCACTCATCTCGCAGCGTCCTTTCCGCAGTCCGCATCATACGGTATCGCAAGTGGCGATGACGGGAGGAGGTAACAGAGCCCTCCCTGGAGAGGTCAGTATGGCGCATCATGGGGTCCTCTTTTGTGATGAATTGCCTGAGTTCAATAAGAGCACGCTCGAGGTGCTTCGTCAGCCTCTCGAAGACCGCAAGATCACCATCTCTCGAGCGAAGTATACGGTGGAGTATCCGTCATCCTTTATGTTTGTGGCCTCGATGAATCCCTGCCCTTGCGGCTACTATGGCGATCCTACGCACCACTGTGTCTGTACACCAGGACAGATTCAGCGGTATATGAATAAGATCAGCGGACCGCTACTGGATCGTATAGACATCCATTGTGAGGTGACAGTGGTTCCCTTCAAGGAACTCTCGAAGATGCAGCCCGGAGAGCCGAGTGCCGTCATCCGCGAACGTGTCATCAAGGCCCGTCAGATTCAGGAAGAACGTTTCCGCAATGACAAGGGTGTCTTCTGTAATGCCCAAATGAGTGAGAAAATGATTCATCTCTATGCCGAGCCTGATGAAAAGAGCCTCGATATGCTCCGTATGGCGATGGAACGGCTCTCGCTCTCTGCACGCGCTTACAGCCGTATCCTGAAAGTGGCGCGCACCATTGCCGACCTCGAAGGCAGTGAGAACGTACTGTCTTATCACATCGCCGAAGCCATCGGCTATCGTAACCTCGATCGCGGCGACTGGGCAGAGCGATAAATACTACGGGAGTATTGAAAATTACTCCAAGAGTATTTGAAATTACTACGGGAGTATTGAAAGATCTAAGGCACTTATAAAAGAACGAGAGCGAACCTTTGCGGTTCGCTCTCGAAAATATGAGTTAGATAGGAATCTGATTAATCCTGAATCATCTTCTTACCGTTCTTGATCACAAGACCCTTATAGTTCTTGTCAACCTTCTGACCAGCTACGTTGAAGATAGCGTTAGAAGCATTGCTGTTCTTGGTAACAATATCGTTGATACCATCTTCCTTACCATAAATGTAAGGATTTGTACCAGCACCAACCTTCACGTAGAAGTTATCTGAACCAGTTGCATTGATCAGATTCTCCAAGGTCTTGCCGCTCTCATTATAATCGTCCTTCAGATACCACTGAACATTCTTGACGTAGTAATCACAAGCTTCCTTGATCTCAGCCATGTTGAATGCGAATGACTTCATGCCGTTTGCTTCTTTAGGAACAGTGAATTCCTTTGTGTAGTCCTGCCATGAACCAGTGAAGTTCATGTCACCCAGAGCATCCCAGTGCAGGTAAGCGCCTGGCTCGCCGTGATCCTGTGTAGTAACCTTAACATCATCCTGAGAAGCCATATAGCTGAACTTGATAACTGTTACTTCACCTTCGTCAAGAGCGCGGTTAGCTACAATGAAGAACTGGTTATCCCATGCGTTACCAGTACCCTCGGGGAAGTCATCAGACTTGATGTTATCACGCTCTACACCATTGATAATAATTTCTGTTGGGTTAGTTGCGATATCAACAGGATCTTTTGGTGTTTCACCTTCAAGCTCGATGAAGTTGATCTGCTTACCCTCCATATCAATATTGATAGTCCATACACCAGCTGCAGGCAGCTTGATCTTAGCATTACTCTTTTCAGTATAATCGAGCCATGTATCTTCGTCACTTACGATAGTGCCAGAAGGCTTAATCGTAGCACCCTTGAAGGAACCGTCATGTCCACGAACAGTTGAGATCATAACCTCGTTAACCCAAGAGCTCTCATCACCCAGTGTACCAACAGTAGCAGAGTACAGGTCATCGAACTTCTGGAATTCGATAGCGTTAGCTAAGTCATACTCAAGGCCGGTAGCTGCATTAGAAGTAGCAACGAAGAGACCATGATCAAGCTTCATCTCCTGCCAAGAGAGATCATCGAAATAGAATACGTTAGGAGTGCGACCATTGGTTTCGTCAGAGCAAAGGTTGAAGCAGAGTGAATAAGTGTCAGCACCATCAGCATGTATTGTGAGAGTCTTTTCAAACGTCTGCCACTCTGTGGTGAAGTTTACATCACCAGCAGCATTCCAGATGTTATAAATAGATGGGTTCTTCTTGTGGAACTGAGTACCTGTAGAGCAAGCGTGATCAGCCTTATAACGGAATGAAAGTTTTACAGATGCGCCTTCCTTGAAACCCTTAGGAGCCTGAATCCAGAACTGGTTAGACCATGCGATAGATGCATCTTCATCAATTTTTTCAATCTGATCAACATGAACAGCAAATACGTGGTTCGACTCGTTTCCTGCTTCTGGTTCGATGTCAGCGGGGTATGGACGAGCTCTGTTATCTGTAACCAAATCAGATGGACCTTCATCATTATTCTTACCCATAGTCAGAGACCATGCGCAAATCTCAGGTGCACGGTCGGTTCTCCAGTTGATGTTAATACCACCCTCAGTCTCAAGAGCCCATGCTGGCCAAGGAGTCTCAGCGTCACCTACATATTTACCCTCAGGTGTGCCATCATCTGTCATCAACTCAAGCCATGTAATAGGGTTAGAAGCTTTCTCTTCGTGAGAAATCTTGATATACGAAACCCACCATTCACCTAAATAGTCACCACACTGAATGAGCAGAGAACCTGAACTTGCAAAGTATTGTGCTTCTGGATTATCTTGGCATTCAAATGTCACAGTTTGCCAATCTGTTGTGAGAGCAATATCACCAGGCTTATCAGAACCCGAGAAATATGCATGAATGTTTTGCTCAAGAGAGCCCTTAATTTTAAGTGTAATGGTGTAAGTAACGTCAGCTTCTACGCTAGGAACGCCCTTAAAAGCCTGGAACTGGGCATCCCAAACATTTCTTTCTACGCCATCGCTCTTAAAATGGACGCAACCATCTTCAAAAGTGCATAAATCTGCAATTTGAAGCCATCCATGTTCCCATGTTTGTACTGTCGAATAGTCAACTTCCACATCAACTACCTCAGCAGCCTTTACTCCCAAGAAGCATGTCAAGAGAGCAAGAAGAGTAAATAATTTCTTCATAATTGAAATAATTAAGTTAAAAATTAAATGAATAAAAAAAAATAATTAAATAGAAGTTATGATATTAATACATACTTTACTTTCCACTTAGCGCATCACAGAATGCCTTATAGGTGGCCGTGCGCACCCAGTCCTTACTCTTGCTGTCCACAGACCAAAGGCCTACAGGCTCGCTTGTATCCGCCAGGTTACCCTTACAGATGCCCGCCTGCTTGTCATTAGAAATCTTAGACATATAACTCTTGATGACGTAGCCATAATAGTCGGCCAGTTTCTGACGCTGTTCAGCTGTGATTTCTTTTGCTGCAACATTCACACCGTCTGCGTTCTGATACTTGATGTCGAAGTTAGAGAGACGGATGAGCTTACCTGTTGAAGCCAGATTCGTCAACAGATTGTCCAGCGTTGCCTTATTGGCTTCCTGTTTTGCTGCATCCTCGCTATAGGTGAGATTCAACTTGGCATTGATACCGTCGATCTTTGCGCCTTTGCCGTCCCAGATCTTGATCCAGTAGTTAAGACTCTCCAGTTTCTTGGCGTCTTCCAAACCAGTCTCGCTGATAAAGAACCTCAGGTCGGCGGGGTTACCGTTATGCTTCTCGAAAGCTGCGCTTGCAACCTTTGACACGACTGGTGCATAGTTCTCACTGCCAAAGATATCCTGCCAGAAGATCTTTTCGTCAGAGTGCTTGAGGTCATAAACGCCATTCTCCAGTTCAGACTTTGCGTCAATTGGCTCATCGATGAGATCGAAGGACTTAATACGGCCATTGTTGATCTTCATCAGACCATCGCACCAAGCGTTGAGCGCATAGTTGATGGTATCGGTTCTTTCCTGAGCCGTCTGCGGACGGTGGTTGTCAGGATAGTAACCTACTTGTACCTTTTGGATATAGATGACGGCAGAACGTGAGTTATCAATTCTCAAGTAACCGTCTGTCTCACCTTCAGCACTTTGGGCTTCTACCACAATCTTAGTCCATTTACCAGTCTTGAAAGTCCACTTTCCGTCTGGACCACTTCCGTTCACCTTGTTACCAGAGAAGGTAATAGTAAACGAAGCGTCCTTGTCGGCCTTTGCCCAGAATGTCGTCGTGTACTTGGCCTTAGAATCCACTTCGAAGCCTTCAATGATACGGACATTGGCTGCAGTACCGATCTTCAGACAGTTCTGGCTATCATATTTGGCGATAGATGCACTTCCCTTTTCTACAGTACCATTGTAATCACCTACAGGCATCTCGTTAAAGTTAACCACCTTGCCTTCTACAAAGTCCACTGGGATTTCAATAGGCGCCGTGAGCATATTCAGCCAATCATCAGCCTGATTGGCATTGGCCACGATAGGACTGCCGTAAACGTCATATTCAATTTCTTCCACGTGGGTAAGCAGGTCGCTCATATCCAGGAAGTTCATCACACCTTTAGCGTTGATGATGCTACCAGACATCAGGGAGGTACCGAAAGTGACATTGTCGCAGTTGGTGACCGTTGCGGCATGGGCCAGTTCCTGCAAGTTGAAGTCTGACACCTTGAGTTGGGCGCCTAACGTCATGTTAGGATATTGGCTTCTGTCGATATAAGACTTGATGGGATCCAAGTCTTTATAGGGCTCCACAATGGTAGGATCAGGCTGGGCCTGATAATCGTCTGTCACATTATAGTCTGCACAGGATACAGCAAACGCACCAGCAGCAATTAAGACTATAGAGTTAAGACTATAGACTATAGACTTCAGGGGTTTTCTAATCATTGTCTTCATATTCTAAGCCTCCTATTATTGTTTTACATATTTAGGTGTGAAGAATTCTCTCTTGTTGGATTCACGAGTCTGAACAACGAGGGTATCGTTGGTAGATACCTGAATGTTGCTCTTGGTGAAGTTCACCTCGTAAGCCAAACGGAGGATGTCGCGCTGTACAGGCTCTCCGTTGTTGCTTCCCCACTGGTAATCCTTGTATTCGGCCTTCTCGGTTCCCTTGGCGATGAATTCACCAGAGCCAGTAGCTGTGACGTCTTCATCGTCGGTAGAAATCGTACACTGATTGCCGTTGAAGGTCAGGATAAGGTTACAAGCGATAGAGGCACCAGAGGTCTTGAATGATACCGGGAAGATAGCCTGCGACATGTTCTTGGTAGTGATGCCACAGATCTCGTCGTTCTGGTTCACAGGGTTCTCCTTGTAATGCTCCGTGTCAGAGTTCACCAGCGACATATCCTTGCGGACGATGGTCGTGGTCTTTCCTTTTTCCGTCACATTGTCCACACCGCGGCGAATGTATTTGGCCTGCCAGGGGTTCATATACTTCACACAGTAGAGTACATAATCCTTGGCCAGCACATCCCAGTCCTCTGTATTCGTGCGAGAAGGAGTGAGACCCTCACGCGGTGTACCTGTGAGAATATGGTCAATACCCTTGACGCTCTTCATGACCAACGGAATGACGTAGGTATTTGAAATGGCTTTCTCATCGTTGAAGAAAGCATCGGTGAACTGCACCTCTACATAGCCACGAGGATCACCATTGTAGTTAATGGTGTTGGATGCCAGCTTGTAGTAGGCTGTTGGCATCGGCAACACAGGATCGGCAGCGTTTCCGCCGGCATCCGTGAAATAGAGGTTATCGCAGAGTGACTCATCGACAGCGATATCTACCACAGCGTCACGGCCGCCGTATGCACCACCCATAGTTGACCAGATCTGACACTTGTGGGCATTGTCGAGCGTGTTGTCGTAGATATCGTTACCCAGTATGAGTGTACGTACCGGGTACTGATAGGCGAAGTAGGCTGTTGTACCATCTTCATAGTCTGGGAAATCCCTGTCTGAATTATAACAAGACGTATAGGTGAGAGAGAGTGCTCCCAAGACTGCGCCATATATAAACTTCTTCATTCTCATAATCTTTATGTCTAAATGTCTTATTAAACGTCTTATTGCCAGCCCTTGTTCTGCTTGAGGTTGCTCCATTTGAGCACTTCACTCTTTGGAATAGGACCGTACAACTGATAAGAGTTGTTGTACTTACGTTCCTCCACATCAAAGATGGTATAGGTGAGTTCGCTCGTTTCTTCGTTACGGTCAATCTTCACACCCTTGACGGTCTCATCGAGTGGCAACATCCAACGACGGAGATCCCAGAAGCGCTTGTTCTCGAAGCAGAGTTCCAGACGACGCTCGTTGCGGATAAGGCTGGTCATCTTGGCCTGGTCATTGGCACAGTCTTCAAGATAGGCATCGCCTTCAGAAAGATCGCGACCATACTCGTCTTTACCGAGGCCAGCACGAGTACGGATGGCCTTGATCACATCGTAAGCCGTGAAACCGGCTCCCGCCTGATCACCCTTCGGACCCCAGGCATCGTTGGCGGCTTCGGCATAGGCCAGGAAGATTTCCGTATAGCGGATACGTGCATAGATATGCTGCTGCTCAATGAGAGAACTTGACAACGGACTGACGTCATCGCGGAGATGCTTCTTCAGGTAATAGCCTGTACGTGTTGCAGTACCACTGTTGTTCAGGTTGTCCAAAGTCTCGCTCTTATCGTTTGGATATGTTCCAGAAATAATCATGGTCTTCCTGAATGTCGTGCCGTTAAGGATGACATAGTTATCAAGACGCAGATCACGCTTAGCGTATGGATTCTTCGGATCATAGCCAGAATTCGGATCGGTGATGGGAAGACCGCTGCGCATGGGGAAGGCATCCACGAGGTTCTGAGACGGATTGATACGGCCGTTGCCATACAGTGTCGGAGGATAATTCTCTCTTTCCTGGTCTGCATTCTTATGGCGGTCTTCACGCCAAAGAATCTCCGGCATTTCTCCCGCATTGGGTTCCAGCTTGGTCTTATTCTTGTACCAGGTATTACCCGTCGGGTCGAATCCTTCCAATCCGCCAATGCGCTTCAGGACATTGGCGCACAGCGTCGCAGCCTCTGCAGAGGTCACACCGCTCTGTTCGCGGTAAGCAGGACTAGCAGCGAGGAGGGCTGCCTGTGCCTTAACGGCCTCGGCCACTCTGGCCGACATAAGGTTGGTGGACTTTTTACCGAATACGAGGTTGTAATTGGAGTAGTTTGCTCCAAGGGCCTTATACTTGGCAGGGATTTCATCATTACCAGAGATGTCAACATAATCTAATGGGAGATATGCCATCGCACTGTCGCAGTCTGCATAGATCTGCTTGACGCAGTCGGCAAACGTTGCGCGAGCCTGGTTGAAGTCAGAACTACCGTCCTCAGGGGCTGTCAGCAAGGGTACACCATAGAGTATGCCATCGTCAGCATAGCCGCCGTGAGCCATCAGCAGATAGTAGTTGAAGATGGCACGCAGGCCGAAAGCTTCACCCTTCAGACGGTCGATGAACATCTGCTGCTTAGAAGCCGAACTTGGTGCCCACTTGACCTTCTCAACTTTTGAGAGGAAGCTGTTGACATACTGGATACCGTCCCTGCAAGCATCCCATTGCGACATCGGGTTATTGTCTGCTGCCCATGTACCCGTTGCCATATTCAGGAACGCATTGTTGGTCAGGTTGGTGACCGCATCGTCCGTAGCCACGTCCGTCCAATTACCTGCAACATTCGTGATATAAGGCAGACGGTCGTAGCCGTATATCAGCAGACCATGCGCATACTTAGACTCCTCATACATGGCATCCTCCTGTCGGTTGTTCTCATCTGCCGGCTCGAACATATCGTTACAAGAGGAGAGCAGGAGTAAGGAGGGAAGGAGTAAGGAGATTACTCTTTCAAATACCTTATTATATATCTTAGTCATCATAATTTCTAATTTCTAATTTCTAATTCCTAATTTAAAGAGTAACCCTGACACCGAGATTATAGAAACGCGTCTGTGGTGCATAGCCAACGCTGGTCTCCATCAATTTACGATTCTTTGAAATCGTGAGGAGGTCGTTTCCGTTCAAATAGACTGAGAGGGCCTTAACCACCTTGCCTTCGAACATCTCCTTCGGGAAGTCGTAGGTCAACTGTATCTTGCGGATGTTGAAGCGGTCGGTGCTGTACAGCCAGAAGGTAGAGCTTGCATTATTACTTGTAGTCAGTGTTGTCAGGCGAGGATGAGTGGCAGTAGCAGCCGTCTCAGGCGTCCAACGACCACGTGCATTAATAGAATACTTAGCATCTCCACTCATAAAGTAGTAACTACCATTCTTCATGTCTTTTCCTCCGAACTGGCCATTGCCAAGCATAAAGAACGTCCAGTTCTTATACTTCAGCGTAAGGTTCAGACCAATAGTCCAGGGAGAACCAACGGTGTACGTATAATTGATGGTCGGATTGCCGTTGGCATCCAAATATGTAATACGTCCAGACTTACCAAGAACAACCATGTCTTTTGAATTAATAGTACCGTCGCCGTTTACATCCTCGTACTTCAGGTCACCTGGCTGGATGGTACCGCCAAGTGCAGACTTGGGAAGCCCGGCTTTCAAGGTGTACTTGCCAGTCTCTTCATTGTAATCAAAGTCATCCAAACCATAGAAGCCCTGACACTTGTAACCCCAAAGGGCATCAATCGCTTGCCCCTCGGTGTACTTTTGAGGCGCACTAGAATCGATGGTCTCATCATACTTGCTCCACTCTGTCGTCATATAGGTACCGACCACACCGAGCGCAGCATGAACCTTACCCAACTGCTTCTGAACGGTGACGCTGAAATCAAGACCCTTGCGGTTCTGGACGTCATTGTTGATGGCCGGCATGAACGAACTGCCCGAAAGTCCACTTTTCAAATACGAGGGGAATGTGGTCAGGTTCTTAACAATATAGCCGGACATATCCGTATTGAAGAAGGTGAGGTCAGTGCTAATCAGCTTGTTGAAGAACGAGCCGCGCAGACTGACAGAGAATTCCTTGCGGTGAATGAAGTCAAGAACTGGGTTGTTACCCACTGTGGAATACGTACGGTTTGTGCTGACACCTTCATTCCATGAGAAACCACTACCGACCGTTGACCACTGAGCGTCGTACAGATAATAGTATTTGTCATTCAAATAGACGTCGATATCCTCGTTCAAGTTGCTGTATGAAGCGCTGAGCAGCAGATCGTCGACGAAGCTACCCTCCATGAACTTTTCCTTAGCAATATTCCAGCCAATGGTGAAAGACGGTGAGAGGGCTTCGCGATGGCCTTTAGGCAGACGTGCAGAATGTACACCAGCCACAGCGACCTCAGCGAAGTAACGACCCATGAAGTCGTAACCGGCCTGAAGACCCAGGTTGGCGTTGGCATAGCGATGGTAGGTGCCGCTGGATGTCGTGGTAAACATATTGGCGAGCAACATACCTGTAACGTGATGCTTGTCGGCAAAGGTATGATCGTAGTCAAAATGGCCATTCCAGCTGATAGTCTGGCGATAGGCCGTATTCGACATGACCATTTTACCAGACACGAGTTCATCGTTCTGCTGGGTCAGGCCCACAATCGCGTCTTTCGAGTTATAGTTACTCCAGGTCGGAATGAATACGGCGTACTTGTTGTCGTATGACAAGCTGTAGTTAGCTGCGTAGTCGATCGAGAACAGGGTCTTGAACGACAAGCCCTTCACGAACTTGTTCATGTCGTAGAGGATACCTGCATCGAACTGGAACTGACGGCTGACGGCCCTCGTCTTACCACCGAAGTAGCAGTCGGCAATGGCATTCGTCTGGTTGTTCTTCGTACCACCAGGGAAGTATTTCCCGTCGAGGAGGTTGAGTGACTTGCCCAGGATAGCCAATGCCTTGCTGGCATTCGGGTCAACCATGTCAATGTCAATCAGAGGAGCAGCGTTCTCGGGAAAATTAGGACGCATGGTTGCGGCCTCGCCCCAGAAGTCACCCTTGTTCTTGTTCTCATTATAGAATGTAGCGCTGGCGTTGGCAAAACCCTTGACGAGCTTGTTCACCACGAGGTCTACATTACCACGTACGCTGAAACGGTCGGTATAGTTCTCCTTGGCAGGGCCGAAATTCAGCAGGTCTTCTGCACGATAATAATTGATGTTCGTATAGAAGTGTGCCCGGGTACCGCCACCCTGGATCTCCAACGTACCTTCAGAACGGTTATAAATCTTGCGGACATACTCGTCAGAATAGTAGTTCACGTTGGGATAACGGTATGGGTTCAGGCCCGAAGCGTGGTTGTAGATATCCTGCTGGGTGTATCTGGAATCTTTTCCGTCGTTCATACAGGCCTCGTTGTAAAGGGTCATGTACTCTGCAGAACCGAGATACTCCGGGAACTCCTTGGCCACGTGGAAACCCGTATTGGCACTGGCATTGATCTGAAGACCGTCTACCTTGCCACGCTTGGTGGTGATCAGGATGGCACCCTTGGCACCCTTGGCACCATAGAGTACGACAGCCTGTGCACCCTTGAGGAAGGTGACCTGCTCAATCTCCGAGGGCAGCACGTTGTTAGATGGACGCTTCACGCCATCGATAATCACGACTGGAAGATTGCTGTTGTCGTTGTTGTCGAGACGGTCGTTGTCCATACCCCACAGGTTGTTGCCATTCCATCCTCCGACAAGAGCATACATATCTTCCAGGCTACTCATCGTATAGTCCTTCTTCTGCAGCTCTTCCATGTCGACATACGAAACGCCTCCGAGGATATGGTCAGCATCCTTATCGCGGAAGGCCACATGGACTTTCTTTTTTACCACAGTTGTGTCGGCATCGTCAGCAGTCTGGGCATTGACCGTCAGCGGCGACACTGCCAACATGGCAAAGAGAAATATATTTGTCTTTATCATCTTCATATATATTTATTTCTAAATGTCTAACTGTCTAAATGTCTTATCACCAGCCTGGGTTCTGAGGGAATCCTTCGTAAAGATAGATGTCCTTGTCAGGAAGCGGGAACCAGTAGTGCTTAGACTCCAAACGACGGGTAATCAAGTCTTCCTTGTGGAAGTTACCGATCTGTGCGTCCTTCGGATCGTGATCCTTGAACCAAGTGTCCTTTTCCAAACGCTCGAACTCGTGAGAGTACTTCACGGTGTAAGGAGGCTCGGTCAGGAGGAGCCAACGCTGAAGGTCGCACCAACGGAAGCCTTCGAAGGAGAGCTCCACAGCACGCTCGCGGCGTACCTCATCAATAAAGTGCTCCTTGGTGTCCATGAGGTTGGCCTGTACATGCTCCATCGGATAGTCGTCAGAGTTCACACGGTCGCGGAGGGCGTTGACGGCGTCGACAGCCGACAGCGTCGTGCAATAGGAGGGCCTTTCCTTCAGCTCTTTTGCATTACTTACAACGACAGCCTGAGCCTCTGCATACATCAGATAGACGTCAGCCAGACGCATATAAGGAATGTAGCTTTGGAAGGAATAGTCCCAATCGTACCATTTGTCACCCTCGTTACACTGGTGAGGAATCAGCTTCTGGATGAAATAGCCTGTGCTGCTGGCGTGGTCGATGTCACGCATGGCACCACCGGTGAAGAGGTCACAATATTCGAGTTTCTTCTGCTCGCCGTCCAAGGCATCCGTGCTGAGCACATAATGGAAGCCGTCGAAGACGATGTCATGATAGAATCGCGGGTCACGGTCCTTATAAGGATGCTCAGGATCCCAACCGGCCTTCTCATTAATCACGTATTCACCATTCTTTACAAGATAGATGGGCTGGCCGTTGGCCATACCGTACTGGTCGATGAGATTGGCTGTAGGATGGTGGATGATGTTATCATGAGCCACAAGACCTGCGACCTTAGGACCAAAGATCTTAGCGCAGTTCCAGTTGGCAGAGTTTGCACCGGGATAAACACCGCGGAAGATGGCCTCTGTAGAACCTGGCATATTCCAGCTCTGCTTCACCGTATAGAAGATTTCAGAGAAGCAAGACTCTGCATTTTCGTCCTTCTCATGATTATAGAGGTCGGAATAGCGGAACTCAGCCAGTTTGTATTTCACCTGTCCTTTGTTAACCATATCAAGGGCCTTACCGAGTGTCTCGGCAGCCTTCTGACAGTATTTCACGTCATAGTCGTAGGTCTTGCCGTTGGAACTGGCACCCAAGAGCTGCGCAACACCACCGTTCTTGGTCTTCTCAAATTCCTTCATCAGCGGAGAGCCTGCCCAGAGGTAGCACTTGCCCAGGTAGCAGAGCGCCATGAACTTGTTGACACGCAAGTCGTTCTTGCCTGAAGTCTGCTGACCGGCCAGCGTCTCGTCCCAGTCCATTGGCAGGAGATCGTAGGCCCTTTCAAAGTCGGCAGCACAACGGTCTGCACATTCCTGGAAGGAAAGGCGGGGAAGCTCGGGAATGGCATCAGCCTCGAAAGCCTCGTCAATATAAGGCAGACCGCCAAAATAGCACATCAGCTCGAAATGCCACCAGGCACGGAAAAAATACATCTGTCCGAGCAAGAGGTCGCGCTCCTCGTCTGTTCCAATAAGTGACTTGATGTTCGCGATACCCATGTTACACTTACGGATGCAGTACCAGGAGTTTCTCCAGAGTGAACTTCTGTCACCGTTCAGCCAGCACTGGGTGTTGGTGTACCAGTTACGGTAGTTACCCAGATCCACCTGGTGATCCATGTGTGCATAGCCGTCAGGGTTGTGAACAGCATCGTCACCGAAGTTCCAAGCGGTACAATAGTTAACCTTCTCCTTATCAGGAATCATGCTATAGATTTCCTCAATATATCCCTGGAAGTTGCGGAAGTTCTTAAAGGCCTCATCCTCTGCCACGATAGACTCCGGGTCCTTGTCGAGCCAGTCGGTGCAAGACGTGAGGGAAGCACCGACAGCCAAAAGCAGCAGTGAACCACGCAAAAGGGATTTGATGTTATTATAATACTTCATATCTGTCTAAATGTCTAAATGTTAAGCTTAATACCGAAGTTATAACGTCTAACCGTAGGATAAGCACCGCCGCCACCACTGAATCCGTAGTTACTCTCACGGTCGTCAGGCATCTTTGTAATCAGGAAGAGGTTATTACCATTGAGGTAAATCTTCAGACTGGTGAAACCAAGTTTTTTGATCCAGCCCTTTGTCCAAGTGTAAGCAACTTCCACGTTCTTCAGACGGAAGTATGAACCGTCGAAGAGGAACTGAGTACCGTCGTTGTAGGAAACCTGAGTGGTGAAACGTGGTACGACCACTTCACCGCTCTGATCTACAGGATTCCACCACTGACCAGTATCATATACTGTGAGAAGCTTCTCCGGGAAAGAAGTCAGCGTGACGTCACGTGTAACACCTGTTGCACCGTAGAGCTGAGCAAAACAGCTCCAGCCTTTCCACTCCCAACCGATGGTAGCGTTGTAAGTGTGCTCAGGAGTACCTGTGTAACCATAAGGCGCCTGGTCATTGGTCTCGTCAACGATACCGTCACCATTGAAGTCAACGATGTAGTGATCGCCGATGAGCACCTGGCTGTCATCCTTCTCGCGCGCGGGTGTACTATATAATTCATCATAAGAGCCAATGAAGCCGTTGTCGATGAATGACCAGTACTGGCCCTGAGAATAACCCTCAGCCTTGCGGTAAGCAGGAATCAATGCAGGATCATCCTTTACCTTAATCACATTGTGCGCGTATGTGTAGTTGGCGTTGGTCCAGAAACGCATACCGTTCTTCAGGACCTTATTGAAACGCACTTCAATTTCGAAACCGTAGTTCTTCATCTTACCCTTGTTGATATCAGGCGTTGTTGCTGCACCGAAGTAAGAAGGTACTGAACGGTTAGCACCAGAGATGAAGATGTCGTAACGGTCGTCGCGGAACCAGTCGAAGCTACCGGCGAACATACCGTGGAGGAAAGCATAGTCGAAACCGAGGTTTTTCTTCAGCACCGTAGCCCAACGGAGGTCAGGCATAGCGATGGTTGCCTCCTTATAGCCGACGAACGGGCTGGCCGAACCGTCAATAGACATATTGAATCCGTTACCACTGTTCGTCACTTCCCAACCTGTCATGTAGGCGAAACGTGCACCGGCGTTATCATCACCGATCTCACCAATAGAACCACGAATCTTGAACATATCAATGATACCCTTATCTTTCAGCGGTTTCATGAACTTCTCTTCTGAGAGCATCCAACCGGCAGCTCCTGAACAGAAGAAAGCAAAACGGTTGTCGGGAGAGAACTTCTGTGAACCGTTGTAAGCACCGTTGAACTCAGCGAAATAGCGGCTCTTGAAATCGTAGGTGGTACGGAAGACCCAGTCCTCACGGCGCCACTCAAGTTCGGTATTACCGGCATTGATACGACGCTTCCAGTTACCCATCACGGTGACGTTGTGCTGACCGAGCTGACGACCCCAGAAGAGCTGGAGTGACATTTCCGTCGCACGGCTGGTGTAGCTCACGTTACCTGCCTGAGTCGTCCAGTCGCGGCTCTCATAGAAATCAAAGCCTGTCTTGGCATCAATTTCATTCTCCCAAAGCATCTGACCAACCTCAGGAAGCATGTAGGCTCTCTTCACCGTGTGCAAGTCAGAAATACCACGGCTACCCTCATTGAACTGGTTATCCCAAGAGATGGTACCACGTGCCACAAGACCCTTTGTGATGAAGTCGAGGTTCTGCTCGAGGGCAAAGTCGGTGAATACGCGAGTGATCGTGCTTAACTCGTAACCTGATGTTGCCACACTCTGAGGAGAGTTCTCAATGTTAGAAGTCAACGGATAATAACCCCAAGAACCGTCAGAGAACTGAACCGGGAAGAGGTTTGGCGCCATACGATAGGCACCAGCCCACTTCTGCTGCTGGAAGAACTCACCGTCATTACCATAGTAATAACGCGGGGTCTTCTTCTGCGCATTAGATCCTGCGAGGTTGACCTTGAACTGAGTGGTCTTTGTAATCTGGAAGTCCAGGTTTGAACGTACATTCAAACGATTATAGGAGTAACCACCTTCATAACCCTGACGGTTATCCCAGATCTTCGTCATATCACCTTCGTTCTGGAAGTCGAAAGCAACAAAGTACTTCACGAACTTGGTACCACCGGAGATGTTGAGGTTTGTATTATATGATAAGGTGGTAGACTTAAACATCTCATCCTGCCAGTCTGTGTTGGCATAGCGCTCAGCCTGACTGTATTCGCCGAGGTACGTACCGTCAGCAGAATAGTTTGGCTTGACGGTATAGTCCTGATTGCGGAAGTTGTTGATAAATGTCTGTGGACGATAGAACGCCCAAGAAGCGTCACCGCCAATGGCGAGCTCATGCTCAAGGGCCTGGTTACGCCACATGTAACCATCGTATGAATCGTATTTGCGTGGGAGTTTTGATACGGCCTTCAATGTAGCGTTGAAACCAACGTCAATTCTTGCTTTACCTTCTACACCACGCTTGGTGGTAATCAGAATAACACCGTTAGCACCCTCCACACCATAAACGGCAGTAGCAGAAGCATCCTTCAACACGGAGACTGTTGCTACAGAGGTAACATCAACGGACTTGATCTCACGCTTCACACCATCCACGAGGATCAGAGGTTGGGCATCCTGGTTCCAGGCGGCTGCACCACGAATATAGATACGCGGGTCTTCTTCACCGGGCTGACCGGTAGAAGCAATTGTTGCAATACCGGGGAGGTTACCTGTAAGGGCGGCACTGACGCTACCAATACCTGCAGCTCGTTCAAGAACTTCACCTGTTGTCTGTGTGATGGCGCCTACAACAGAGGCTTTCTTCTGCTGGCCATATCCAACAACCACCACTTCTTCAAGCTGAGTATCATCATCTTCCAAAGTCACCTTCACGAATTGTTCTG
>JAEEGJ010017154.1_pt1 | contig 16445 bp, 7 predicted proteins | sample 8958761 | NCBI WGS metagenome assembly JAEEGJ01 (sample SAMN16246546, study PRJNA631951) | gut metagenome | biome: gut microbiome; feature: rumen; material: RS-attached | host: Bos | place: Iran: Karaj | collected 2018-10
GACTTCGTGGCAGAGGTGGAGCCCGATAAAGAGCTGGCACTGGCCGCTCGGGAGCTTTGCTACCGTGTGGCTTTCAAAAATCTTCTGATAGAGTGATTTTCCCATGATTTTGTCTCTTTTGAGTTTGATTTATTGCGGGCTCAAATATAGTAAAATCGGCAAGGGAAGGGGATACCGCTGTAAACACTTATTGCTCTCTAGGGGGTACCTGGAGGGGGTCTTGCAATCTATTTTTCAAAATAGGGAAGTGTTGTGATTACATGAGGTTGGATATGACTAGGAAATTTTTAGGATTTCGCCTTCTGGCGTCTGCAACAGCTTTAATTTTGCTGGCATCGTGCTCCGATGACGGCTCTTCCGGCTCGAACAATGCGGAAGATGCAATCCCGGTTTTGCCTGACGACGACCCGTCTAACCCGGGCGTTTCCGGCGGCACAGGCAATGCTGGCAATACCGGCAATAACGAAGGAACCGCAACAGTTCCCGAAGAACCGGAAGAAAACATCGCCGACCAGCCGATTACCGAAGAAGATTTGAAGGACGACGGTACCGCTTCTGTGACGACCCTCACAGTCAATGTTTCTGGCGTTGCTGAACTCGGCCTTTTTGCCGAAGGGGCGACGGTTTCCTTGAATGGTGTCGATGCCAAGTCCATGGCCTTGTCGGGCTCTCCCTTGAGCGCGACAGTCTCTTCCAATTTGGGCGCCTACAAGGTTTCGGGCGATATCGGCTCTGCCGTGGCAAGCGTCGAAGTCAAGGGCAAATACCTGAATTACACGCTGGACGAATCCGCTACGACGTCCGGCATCAAGGCGCTTTCGGATCTCCGCGAACGCACCAAACTCAATGTGAACGTGCTTACCCGTCTGGAATACGACCGCGTGCAATACTTGGTCTCTGAAATGGGGCTCAGCTTTACGGCTGCCAAGACCCGCGCCGAAAAAGAAGTGCTTGCCGCCCTCGGCTTAAAGCAAGATTCCACCTTGTTCGAAGACATTTCGCTCTATGACCGCAGCCAAGCTGCCGCAAACTTGCTCGCGGCAACGACAGTCTTCCTTACGGACCGCACCGCAGAAGAAATCGATGCCTCCTTGGCTGCAGTCGCTGCTGATATCGCGGCCGACGGTACATGGGACGATCTGGTGCTTAAGGCGACGCTGGGCGATATTGCCTATTCTATCAATGCGGCTTATGCAAATTCCGTTCTTTCCGAAAAGAATGGCGATGCCGATATCGAATACTATTCTGTCTGGGTAGACCGTTTCTGGGCTACTCAATACGGCTTGGGCACTTGTGGCAAGAGTAACCAGAACGAAATCAAGGCGAATGCGAACCCCTCCAGCGAAAGGGCCGCATCGAGCTTCGTGTGCCAGGATTCCATGTGGGCCGTGGCAACCGATATCCTCTTGGCTCACATTGCCGCAACCGCTCTCTTCGGCGAATGCAACAGCGCAAATGAAGGCGTCATGAAGGCGAATGCCGAAGGCCAGTATTTCACTTGCAGAAGGTCAACCTGGAAGACTTCTACCGATGCCGATTTGCTCAACCTGAAGGTGAGCGAAGCGAAGGGGGCCTGCACCTCTTCCAATCAAGGAACCATCGAACAGTTTGAATCGAATTATTATGTCTGCTCGTCCAATTCCTGGCAAAAGACGAAGAATGTGCCCGTCGACTATTCCAAGGGCCGCGCCATGAACAAGCGCCTCGGCCGCGGAATCAATATGGGTAACGCCTGGGAATCTACGGGTAACGGCGCTACGGCTGATTGCGGCTGGAACAACTGCATTCAAGACAATTATTTCAAGATTGTCAAGGACGCGGGTTTCAATTCGGTGCGCATTCCCGTGCGCTGGAACCAGGATGCTTCCAACAGCTCTCCGTACACGCTTAATTCCGGCCGCCTTTCCGGTGTCAAGGCTGACATCGATCTGGCTCTTGCCCAGGGCCTTGCGGTTATCGTGAATTTCCATCACTATACCACGCTCAACGATGCCGCTGCAAAGTATGCTTCGAACAAGAACGGCTACGAAGAAGAAAAGAAACGTTTCCTGGGCATGTGGGAACAGGTTGCCAAAGAAATGAACGCCTATCCCGATAGCTTGCTCGTGCTCGAAATCTTCAACGAACCGCACGATATGAAGCAGGATCAGGTAAACGACATCATGATGTCCGCTTACGAAGTCATCCGCAAGAACGCTCCGGGCAAGACCATTATGTTTGAATCTGCCGGTTATTCCAAGTTTGCCCAGATCAAGAACCTGGATCTGCCTGCAGACGGAAATATCATCGTGAGCGGCCACTACTACGAATCCTACGCCTTTACGCATCAAGGCCACGGCTACGATTGCAACAATAATCTGGCTCAAAGCGTCCTGAATGCGATCCCGAACGATTTCAAGAGCTACGTTGATTCGACCACCGCTTACTTCCCGGATATCAATAACGGTCATGTGCCGATGAACATGGGTGAATTCGGCGTGTCGGGCCAGCACGGTTCTTCTTGCGGTGGCAGCGGCGTCTCTGACGATTTGCGAGCCAAGTGGACCGATGCCGTTATCTCGGCGGCCGAAAAGTATGACATGTCCTGGCACTACTGGGGCTTTGTAGGCGTGGGCGGATTCGAATCCTACGACAAGGGTGCCGGCCAATGGTATCCGGAACTCCTGCAGGTGTTCAGCAAGTACACATCCAAATAGATTCTCGATCAACAAACCATGCAAAAGTCCTGCGGAGAAATCCGCAGGACTTTTTTTCGTTACCGAGAAAAACGGATTAAAATCTATTCGAAAATTAGTACTGTTCGACCTGGGTGTCAAACTGGTACTTTTCGTGGTAGTAGCTGAGCATTTCGCTCGTGCTGGTGAAGGCGCCGGCGCGGATAGCGTTGCGGACTTCAGGATCGTTGCGGGACATTTCGATGATCTTTGCGTCTATGTCCTTGAACAGCAACTTGTTAGAGGCCATTGCAACGTGGTTCTGGTTGTAGTCCAGGTGATAGCTGCGTTCCAGCATCTGGAAGAGTTCGGACTGGCACTGGTTTTCAGGTGGATGCTTCTTGGCGACCGGAATGTAGCACTTGTTGATGTAGTCCGTCTTGTAGGCGACGATCATTTCATCAATGGCGGGGATGTTGTGGTCGGAATCGTGATTGGCGACTTCTACAGTGGGTTTAACGACACCGGAGCATCCGGTAAGGAGGGCGGCGGTCATGGTAGCGAATGCCAACACACGTAATTTCATTTTTTTATTCCTTTTTTCTTTGTTTGAACCTTATCCCTAATTCCAGAATAAAAGTTATTTAAAACGGGGTGTTTTGGCGACCCCCAATATGTAACAAATAGCTTACATCGGGCCCAAAAAAACGCTTAGAGAACACTTTTTAGAGTGCGTTGTGACCGCTATCACTTTTGCGGCTACGTTGTGTGTTTTACAACAAGTGATTGTTATCGGTTTCGCACTGCATCGGCAGTCGGCTTGAACATGTAGAACCACTTGATCGGGTCTATTACTTTGTACCTAACGTTGCCGATTCGCTTGTCACCGTTTTTGTCGATGAGCCCAGTAACCACGTGGGCGTGCGGGCCGGTGGTGTGTCCGGTAAGGCCGACAGTTGCAATAGGATCGCCTGCCATAACTTCTTGTCCATCAAGGTATAACAACTGATCGCAATGCATAAAGATCACGACGTCTTTTTTGCGTACAAGTCCGATCACGATGCCGCCGCGTTCGTCGCGTGCGGTCCATGCTTTTGCAGCGAACGGGGCGAGTATGCGGGCGCCCTGTCGGCTGGCCACGTCGATGCCGTTATGTTGCCTATACGAGGCGGTGGCTTGGGCGTGGTAAAATTCTGTCAGGTAGGCGACGCTATCCGATACGATCGATGTCCAGTATTTCCAGGCGGCTCCAATAGAATCCGATGCCGATTTCGCGAAGAAATCGGGGCGCGAGAACTTGATCACGGTTCCTGCGGGCGGAATGTTCTTGCTGTTGTTTTCCCAGGAATTTTTGGGGAAGCCGTTTTCTTCGAGCGTAACCTTGACGTACTGCTGCACCATCTTGTCGTTCGTAATCAAGGCGTTGAATCGGCCGATAGCGTAGCGCGAAATGCGCTGCATGGATTCCTTGCCGTCGAAGGTGTATTCAAACGACGGCGCAATCGAAAGCTTGTCGCGTTCGTGGATGCGGTCGCGAGTGTTCGAAATGCCGGGTTCCGTCTTGGTCACAAAGAAAAACGGTAGCGCGATGGCGAACAAAAGCAACAACGGGAACAACGTCCTGAATACTTTCGACGAACCGTCCAGGGGGTTCTTTTCCAGAATCGAGAACTTGTGCAAGTACTCGACAATCTTGGCGAATTTTTCAGGATTCTTTTTCCAGTCGCATTGGCGGATTTCTTTGTAGAAAGAATGGCTCCGGCGTACCGCCCTGTAGGCGTGGTAAAATTTCTTCTTGTCGGGCTTTTGCGGGAACAGCCAAAGCAGATTCGACTTGTTGAAATGGGGGAGGTCTTCCAGGTAGGCAGACGCTTCGCTTGCGCTTTCGCCGTCAATGACGATGAGCCTTGAAACGAGCTTGGCGTAATAGGCTTCCTGGTCGCTAATTTCCAAGGGCAGGACGGCTACGATTTGCGCAATCGATTTCTTGATTTGTTGCAGGTTGTGGTACAGGCACCTGAATTGGTCGTCGTCTTGCGGAAAGCACCTGGTTCCGGTAATGGTCCAGCTGTTTGTATCGGCATTGAGTTCGTTGAGAGATTCTTGCGGGAGTCTCTTTTCGATCAGGTCGCTTGCCGAAATAGGCGCGTTCCCTTTCAGGCTGTTCTTGCCTGAAAAGTCAATAACCAAAAAACGAGCGCCGGCGTTTAGCGCCAGCGCAAGGTTCTGCAAGGGTTCAAGCGGAATCTCGGTTTCGCCCGGAAAAGCAAAAAAGGTGATTCCGCCTTGCCTGTACAGGTCATTTAAGACCTTGTGCTGCATTGTCCCCTAATTAGGCCTTCTGAGTGCCACGCGGGTAGGTGAAACCGGCAGGCGGGGCAGCCACGAACTTGTCGACCTGAAGATAGAGTTCTTCGGCAGAGGCGCTCGGGTTGAAATAGATTTCCTGGTTGCGGTTCTGGGTGCGGCCCTTGAGCGGTTCGCTGCGGCGGGAGCGGCTCACGATACCGAGCGGGAGCACTTCCAGGAGCGGGAGCAGACCGAAGTAACGGAACAGGCTGAAGTTCTTCTGCCAAGTGGTACGTTCGGCGAGCACGGCGAAGGTGCCTTCGAAAATGGACTTGGTCTGGAGCAGTTCGTCGCTCGTCATGGTTACCAGTTCGTGGTTGGTGGGGAAGTTGTTCACGAAGTTGACCATGTCGCCCTTGAGGTAGTTGGCGTCGCAAAGGAATACGAATTTCATTGTTTTACCTGTTTTTGATTGTTGTTTGCAGCAAAAATACTTTTTTGGTAATACACTGTCAGCCGACAAAGGCGTGAAAACAGCTGCTTTCGGAACTTTTTGTTCCGTTTAAATGTAAATTCTTTGTAAAATCGTGAAAATCAATACAAACTACGAAAAAAAGTTTTTCCGGCCCATCCGGAGGACTCCTCGAGGGAACTTTTCGTAAGTCGTTGAGTATCAATGACTTACGAACGGAAAACCTTTAAATTTGCTCAAAAACGGCAATTTGATGGTTATTCAAAATTTACTTTTTAGCGAATTTTTTTGAAAATGTGCGTTTTATCACGTTTAAAAACGTTATATTTGACCTCGTAAAATCGCACTCGGACTAGCGGGGGCGGTACGTTTTTTGTGAAAGCAAAAGGTGTAATTGGAAGAAGAAATTTATGGGAGATCATAAATGAAACGAAAAAATTGGTCTGTAGCAGCCCTATTGGCGTCAGTCAGTATTCTGGCTTCTGTAGGTATTGCTCAGGAGGAAAATAGTGCTCCTTCTGTTATGGGGATTCCTGGGGAATCGATCAACGAAGGTGGCAAGTTCGCCCCGATTAAGTTGGATAAGTATGTATCCGATGATATGGACAAACCCGAAAAGCTGAAATGGTCGGTTTCCGGCAACAAGCAGCTCAAGGTTTCTATCTCTCCCGAACGTGTTGCAACGATTGAAATTCCGAGCAAGTATTGGAACGGTTCCGAAGACATCACCTTCATGGCTACCGACACCAAGGGTGCCGTCGGTTCTGAAACGGTGAACTTCAACGTTGAATCCGTGAACAACCCGCCCGAAGTCAAGCAGATTCCGGACCAGACCATCGACGAAGGCAAGACCTTCACCAAGATCAAGCTCGATGATTTCGTAAGTGACCCGGACCACCCGAAGAACCAGATTTTGTGGGAATTCGACATCCAACCGGTGGGCAAGGATCAAGCTGACGGCGACCTGAATGTGGAAATCGATCCGAACCGCGTCGCCTCCGTGATTATCCCGGACCAGAACTGGTACGGCTCCGCAAAGATCAAGTTTACGGCTACTGACGGCGAATACGCTAGCGCCTCTACGACCGCAAACTTCGTGGTCAAGCCGATTAACGACGCTCCGGTCATCAAGAAGATTCCGGACCAGACCATCGAAGAAAAGAACGAATTCGAATCCATTAGCCTCTCTGACTACGTGACCGACGTCGATGACGATGTCATGAAGCTCAAGTGGAGTGTTTCGGGCAACAAGGACCTCAAGTTCGATATCGACAAGTACGGTTCTGCCAATATCAAGATCCCGAACGAATTCTGGAATGGTTCTGAAACCGTGACCTTCACGGTGACCGACCCGGCCGGTGCTTCTGCAAAGGCTACTGCCAAGTTCACCGTCAAGTCCGTGAACGACGCTCCTGAATTTGTGCAGGATGTCCAGGACCAGACGATCGAAGAAAAGCAGGAATTCAAGCCGATCGAACTGGACAAGCTGGTCAAGGATCCCGACCATCCTTTCGAACAACTTAAGTGGACTGTTTCTGGCAACAAGGATCTCGCTGTCAATATCGCCGGCAAGACCGCAACCGTCAAGATTCCGAACAAGATGTGGAACGGTTCTGAATCCCTCAAGTTCAAGGTCTGCGACCCGGCTGGCGCTTGCGCTGAATCTGAAAACAGCTTCACGGTGAACTCCGTGAACGATGTTCCGCAGATCGTGAAGCAGATTCCGAACCAGACCATCGACGAAAAGAAGACCTTTGCTAAGGTCAAGCTCGATGAATACGTGAAGGACGCTGACCACAAGAATTCTGAACTTTCTTGGGAAGCTGACGTGAAGCACCAGGGCAAGGAACCGCAGTCCGGTACTTTGTCTGTAAACATCGGTGACGACCATGTTGCTTCTATCGAAATTCCGGACCCGAGCTGGAACGGTACTGCTGTCGTGACCTACACGGTCACCGACCCCGAAGGCGCTTCTGCAAAGCAGCAAGTGACCTATACGGTTAAGTCCATCAACGATATTCCTGTGTTCAAGAAGATTCCGGACCAGACTATCGAAGAAAAGAACGAATTCGCATCTGTCATGCTTGATGACTATCTCTCCGATGCCGACCACGATCTCTCCCAGTTGAAGATCGACATCGCAGGTAATAAGGACATCAAGGTTAACCTGAATAACAAGACTCGCGAAATTTCTTTCAAGACCCCGTCCGAACTCTGGAACGGTTCTGAAACCATTACCCTTACTGCTACTGACCCTGAAGGTGGCAAGGCTTCTACTCAGTTCAAGCTTGCTATCAAGTCTATCAACGACCCGCCGACCATGAAGGATATCGCTGAACAGACCATCAAGGAAAAGGGGTCCTTCAAGCCGGTCGAACTCGACAAGTTTGTCGAAGACCTTGACCACTCTAAGGACAAGCTCAAGTGGACTGTTACGGGTAACCGCGAACTCAAGGTGTCCCTCGAAGGCCGCGTGCTGAAGGTCACTCCGCCGAGCCCGCAGTGGAACGGTTCTGAAACGCTCACCATCAAGGTCACTGACCCGGAAGGTGCAACGGATGAACGCACTGTCGCTTACACTGTGGAATCCGTGAACGACGTTCCGGAATTCACGAAGCAGGTTGCTCCGCAGACCATCAAGGAAAAGGAACAGTTCAAGCCGATCAAGCTCGGCGAAATGGTCCGCGACCTCGACAACAAGCTCTCTGATCTCCAATTCACTGTCGATGTGAAGTCTGCTAACGGCAAGAACGCTGGCCTCACGGTTGAAATTGATGCCCAGCACGTGGCCAACATCAAGATTCCGAACAAGTACTGGAACGGTGCCGACGAAATCACCTTCACGGTCACTGACCCCGAAGGTGCCAAGGCTACCTCCAAGGCTCTGTTCACGGTGCAGTCTGTGAACGACGTGCCGACCCTCAAGAAGGTTCCGGACCAGATGATCGAAGAAAAGCATGAATTTGCTTCGATCAATCTTGCAGACCTCGCTTCAGACCCGGATCATTCCTTCAAGAGCCTCAAGTGGACTGTTTCTGGCAACAAGCAGCTCAAGATTGAAATCGATGGCAACGGTGTTGCCACTATCAAGAAGCCGACCAAGAACTGAAACGGTTCTGAAAAGGTGACATTCACGGTGACCGTCCCCGAAGGCGCATCTGCCAAGTCTGACGCCGTGTTCACGGTCAAGTCCATCAACGACCCGCCGGTCATGAAGGATATTGCTAACCAGACTATCAAGGAAAAGGGCGAATTCAAGCCGATCGAACTTGACAAGTTTGTGAGCGACGAAGACCACGACAATTCCAAGCTCAAGTGGACTGTGTCCGGCAACAAGGACCTGAAGGTCGTCATCGACCCGAAGCATGTTGCTACCATTACGACTCCGAACAAGTACTGGAACGGTACTGAAAAGATTACCTTCACGGTGACTGACCCGGAAGGTGCCTCCGACAAGCGTACGGTGACCTTCAAGGTTGAATCCGTGAACGATATTCCGGAATTCGTGAAGCCGATCAAGGACCAGAGCATTCCGGAAAAGCGTGAATTTGCAATCATTAACCTGAACGACATCGTTAAGGATGCTGACCACAAGCAGGATCAGCTCTCCTGGAGCTTCGACGTGAAGCCGGCCAAGGGTGCCCCGAAGGGTTACACTCCGAAGCTGAAGGTTTCTGTCGACGGCCAGCGTATGGCTAAGATCGTGATTCCGGACAAGTACTGGAACGGTTCTGAAGAAATTACCTTCCGCGTGGAAGACCCGGATGGCGGCAAGGCTAGCTGCACTGCAACGTTTACCGTGCAGTCTGTGAACGATGCTCCGACCATCGGCAAGATCGATGACCAGAACATTAAGGAAAAGGAACAGTTCAAGTCCTTCAACCTGAAGCAGCTCATCAAGGATCCGGATCATCCGTATGGCCGCCTCAAGATCGACGTTTCTGGCAACAAGGACCTCAAGGTTAATATCGATAACGACGGCAATGTGTCTGTCAAGGCTCCGAGCCCGATGTGGAACGGCAAGGAAACTTTGACCTTCACGGTCACCGACCCGGAAGGCGCTTCTGCCAAGGCCACCGCTTCGTTCTCCGTGATGTCCATCAACGACCCGCCGGTCATGAAGGATATTGCTAACCAGACCATCAAGGAAAAGGGTAGCTTCAAGTCCATCGCTCTCGACAACTACGTCGAAGACCTTGACCACCCGAAGGCCAAGCTCAAGTGGAAGATTGAAGGCGCCAAGGAACTCAAGGTTGCCATGGACGCCAGCCACAATGTTTCTATCACTCCGCCGAACCAGTACTGGCACGGTTCTGAAACCGTCAAGTTCACTGTGACAGACCCGGAAGGCGCTTCTGATAGCCGCTCCGTGACCTTCACGGTTGAATCTGTGAACGATGCTCCGCAGTTCGTTCGCGAACTTAAGGACCAGTCCATCGACGAAAAGAGACAGTTCCAGCAGATCAAGCTTGACGATCTCGTTAAGGACCCGGACCACAAGAACAGCGAACTCAAGTGGACCTTCGATGTGAAGGCCAAGTCTGCTGCCGCTCCGGCTGCCAAGGGCAAGAAGGGCGCTGCTGCTGAACCGGCTAGCACCAAGCCTGGCCTGACTGTCAAGGTTGACCACAACCACGTTGCTACGATTGTTATTCCGGACAAGTACTGGAACGGTGCTGCCGACATTACCTTCACGGTCACTGACCCGGAAGGTGCAAAGGCTTCCAAGACCGCTCATTACGAAGTTCGTTCTATCAACGACCCACCGGTTATTTCTTCTAGCGCTCCGCGTGGCGAATCCATCCGCGAAAATGGCGTGTTCAGAACAATCGACCTCACGAACCTTGCTTCTGACCCGGATCACAAGGCTTCTCAGCTCAAGTGGTCTGTCTCTGGCAACAAGTTCCTCAAGGTGAACATGCTCAAGGACAACACCGTGAAGGTGGCTGTGCCTGATGCTCAGTGGAACGGCAAGGAAACGGTGACCTTCACCGTGACTGACCCGGAAGGCGCTTCTGCCAACCACAAGATGCTCTTCGAAGTGTCTCGCGTGAACGATCCTCCTGTCATCTCCAAGAAGATTCCTGACCAGAAGATCAAGGAAAAGGAACTCTTCAAGCAGATCAAGCTTGACGAATACGTGAAGGACCCGGATAACAAGCCGAGCGAACTCAAGTGGACCGTTTCTGGCAACCGCCAGCTCAAGGCTGAAATTTCTCCGAGCCGCGTGCTCACTGTTTCTGCTCCGGATAAGAACTTCTGGTGCGCTCCGGAAACCATGGTCCTCATCGTGAAGGACCCGGATGGTGCTGAATCTTCTCAGACTGTGACCTTCGAAATCACCTCTGTGAACGACGCTCCGGTGCTCAAGAATATTCCGGACCAGAGAATCAAGGAAAAGGGTACGTTCAAGGAAATCGACCTGAACAAGTTCGTGCACGATCCTGACCACAAGCTCTCTGAACTCACTTGGTCCGTCAAGGTTGCCAAGGTGGGTGCCGCTCCTGCTCCGAAGCCGGCTAAGAAGCCTGCCAAGAAGGGCAAGAAGGGCAAGGAAGAAAAGGCTGAAGAACCGGCACCGGTTCCGGCTGACGAATTCCAGATCGAAATCGATAGCCGCAACATTGCCCGCGTGAAGATTGACAACAAGTACTGGAATGGTGAACGCAACGTGACCTTCACCGTGAAGGACCCGGAAGGCGCTTCTGATTCCAAGACTGTGAACTTCAAGGTTGAATCTGTGAACGACGCTCCGGAAATCAAGCCGATTCCTATCCAGAGCATCCAGGAAAAGGAACACTTCAAGCCGCTCGATCTCGCTCAGTTTATCTCTGATCCGGATCATCCGCTCTCTTCTTTGAAGATTGAAGTTGCTCCGACTCGCGCCCTTAAGGCTTCTGTCAACGCCAAGAAGGAACTCGTCGTTACGACTCCGGACAAGTTCTGGAGCGGTACCGAAAAGATCAAGATTGACGTGTTTGACCCGGAAGGCGCACGTGCTTCTCAGCAGATTACTTACGAAGTGACTCCGGTCAACGACCCGCCGGTCGTGAAGCATATCGCTGGCCAGAGAATCAAGGAAAAGGAACGCTTCGAAATTGTGGACCTCTCCAAGGTTGCCGAAGACCCGGATAACAAGCCGAACGAACTCCGCTGGACTGTTACCGGCAATAAGGACCTCAAGGTCGATATCAAGGGCAGCCGCGCCCAGATCCTGACTCCGAACCCGAACTGGTTCGGTAAGGAAACCCTCACCTTCACGGTGAAGGATATCGCTGGTGCATCTGCTTCTACGCAGGCCACCTTCGAAGTCGTTGCTGTGAACGATCCGCCGACTCTTAAGCCGGTGCAGCCGTTCGTGATCGAAGAAAAGAAGACCTTTGCTCCGTTCGACTTCAGCAAGGTCGTAAGCGATCCGGATAACAAGCTCGATGAACTTGTGTGGACGCTCGACAACGAAGTCCCGGCTATCAAGGGTAAGAAGGCTGGCAAGAACGGCCCGGCTGTGAAGCATGAAATGAACTTCTCTATCGACGAAAAGGGTGTTCTCCATGCTGAAACCCCGAACCCGTACTGGAACGGTATGGAAGTCGTGACTGTGAACGTATTTGACCCGGCTGGCGAAAGTGCTTCTGTCCAGGTTAAGTATACGGTTAAGCCCGTGAACGACCCGCCGATCGTGAAGGAAATTCCTGGCCAGGAAACTTTGCAGGGTACGACCTTCAAGCCGATCAAGCTCGACAACTACGTGTCTGACCCTGACCACAAGGTTAGCGAAATTCGTTGGGGCGTGACAGGCGCAAAGAATCTCGCCGTGCAGATTACCGGCAACCGCGAAGCAATCGTGAAGCCGAAGAAGGCTGATTGGTTCGGTGACGAAACCCTTATCTTTACTGCTAAGGATCCGGCCGGTGGTTCTGACAAGGCTATGGTGAAGTTCGTGGTGAAGCATGTGAATGCCGCTCCGATTATGCGTGACATTCCTGACCACACCATCAAGGAAGACGACAACAACGGTGTTGTGGCTGTCATCAAGCTTGACCAGTTTGCTCGCGATAAGGATAACCGCTTCGACGAACTCAAGTGGAGCTTCACCGGCAACAAGTACCTGACCGTGAAGTATGACAAGTATAAGAAGACCGCAACGGTTGCCCAGCCGCACGAAAACTGGAACGGCAAGCCGGAACGCATCACCTTCACGGTGACCGACCCGGATGGCGCCAAGGCTTCTAAGACGGCTCTCTTCACTGTGATTGCCGTGAACGACGCTCCGGAAGCTAATCCGCAGACTTACATGACTCAGGAAGGCGAAGAACTTAAGGTTAATGCCGCCGAAGGCTTGATGTCTGGCGTGACGGACGCCGATGGCGAAAAGCCGGTGTCTGTGCAGCTCGTCCAGAAGCCTCGCAACGGCAAGATCAACCTGAACGAACGTGACGGTTCCTTCACCTATATGCCGAACAAGGGCTTCTCTGGCCTCGATGAATTCAGCTTCAAGGTTCGTGACCCGGCTGGCCTCGCTTCCAAGGTGACTACCGCCGAAGTGAATGTTTCCTTCAAGATGAAGGACCTCCGCGGTAACGACAAGAAGGCTGACAAGAAGCCTGAAGTGAAGGACGAACCGAAGGATGATGAGCCGAAGGATGAGGCCGCTCCTAAGGGTAAGAGAAAGAAACGCGCCAAGCGCCGCTAATCATTAGCAAATAGAATTGAAAATCCCGCCAACTGGCGGGATTTTTCTGTTATAGAAAGTTTGGAATAGAATATTATTCGGCGTTCGGTAGCTTTTATATTTTGGCGATGAACACGTTTAAGGTAAGGCCGCCGTGGCTTGTGACGATGCGCTTTGCTTCTGTGTTATTGTCGGGTGAAAGGCCGGGGCACTCCCGAAGCAAGTTTGCGGTGCAGGTGTATTTTGTGCTGGGATCGTCTTTGGGCGCAATGATGGCGACGGTAAGTGGCTTTCCTGCGGCTTTGAGGGGGTGGGCGAGCTCGGCGAGTCGGCGGCCGATGCGTGTATATAGTTTGGGGGCGTCAAAGTCAAGGCGCTTGCCGTAGGGCGGGTTCAGCACTATAACGGGGGAGGATTCGCCCTGGCCGGCGGCGGAACATGTATCTATAAATTCTTGGGCGCTGTATTCGAAGAAATTCTTGAGCTCGGGTACGATAGGTGCCGGGGCGATATTTGCAAGGGGACAGCTTTCGACATTGTGCCTGATGATTTCGACTGCTCTAGGCGAAATGTCCGAAGTGATGATCTTGGTGATGGATTGCTTCGCTTCATTGGTGCTTGCAATGATGTTTTTTGTGATGAAGTTCCAGGTGGCTTCCTTAAAGGCGGGCTGGTGCTTAAGGGAAAAGTCTCTGCAAATTCCAGGAATAAGTTTGTTTGTAATGTAGGCGGCTTCGAGGCTGAAGGTGCCGCTGCCGGCCATGAGGTCGAACAGGACGATTGATTTGCCTTGATTTAAATTGCATGCTTCAAAGATCATTCCCGCCGCGATGGTTTCTTTAAGGGGCGCATCGTTGACGAAGCGTTCATGACCGCGCTTGTAGAGTTCTTCGCCGGCAAGGTCCAGCCAAATGGTGCAACGGTCGTCGATAAGGGAGATGTATAGGTTTTGAGGCGGGGTGTTAGGGGCTGCGCCCCTAGGAGAGGGGGTAGCGGAAGCCGTGCTGGCTGGAGCGAGGGGGAGGCTTCCCCCGATTGTTTTGTACAAACGTTCGGCGACGGCGTCGCTGTGGTAAAGTCGCGAATGTTTGCAACTTACGTGAATGGAAACGGAATCGCCGGACAAGAATAGTTCCCAGGGGACATCGGCGGCTTTCTTTTCGAGATCGCGAAAATTCTCGGCTTTAAAGGCCCCGATATGCATTAGAATTCGGTTTGCGATTCGGCTGGAGGCGACGATATTCCAGGCCTCGGTAATTTTGGCTGAAAATTCAACCTTGCCATCTCCGGCAATCTCAATCTCCAAGGATTCGGAAGCAATCTCATTAACGAGAGTCTGTTCAAAACCGAGCGGGACAACAGCCAAAAAACGGTGTTGCTTTCCGATAACTTGCCGCTTGAGCCTTTTTTCGGTCAATTCTTGCATACCGGTGCAAAGTTAGCTTATTTTGGGTCTTTAACAGAACAAGCTCAGTTGCCGCGGCTCTCGCCTTATGCTATATTTTCCGCCAAATTGCATTTTTGCCTGGGTCCTGTGACCAGATTCGCCAATTCCACTGGTGCAAGAGCAGGGAAACTCGGACAAAAACATGTAATGAAACAACAAAAACAAAAAAAGGAATGGCTATAATGGCTACTATCACTAAAGAAAAGGCTGCAGAAATCACCGCTAAGTTCGGAGCAAACGAAAAGGACACCGGTAACGTCCGCGTTCAGATCGCTCTCCTCACCGAGAAGATCAAGAACCTCACCGAACATGCAAAGACCCACAAGAAGGACTTCCACTCCCTGCGCGGTCTGTCCATGATGGTTTCTAAGCGCAAGAACCTCCTCAAGTACTACGGCGAAAAGGACATTATCGCCCAGCGTGCCTTGATCAAGGAACTCGGTCTGCGCGGCTAATTCTTCAGACTGGAGAAATTTATGTCTATTGACGCATACCATCAAAAATACGGTAAGATGCTCGACCCGAAGGAAGTGTCCGTAACGCTTCCCGATGGCCGCGTCATCACGTTTGAAACGGGCCGTATTGCCAAGCAGGCACGTGGTGCTGCAGTCGCCAAGATGGGCGATGCATTCGTGCTTTCCACTGTCTGCTACGGCGAAGAAAAAGAAGGTGATTTCTTCCCCCTCACTGTGGAATATCGCGAAAAGGCCTACGCTGCTGGTCGCCTCCCGGGTGGCTACAGCAAGCGTGAAGCTGGTCGTCCCTCTGACGAAGAAACTCTTTCTGCCCGTATCATTGACCGCCCGATTCGCCCGATGTTCCCCGAGAACTTCACGCGCGAAGTCCAGGTAATTGTGCAGGTTCTTTCTGCTGACCGCAAGTTTGCACCGGATGTGCTCGGCGTGTCCGCAGCATCCCTCTCTATCGGTCTTTCTGAACTGCCCTTCGAACAGCAGGTTGCCGCCGTACGCGTGGCCGTGGTCGATGGTCAGAACATCGTGATGCCCACCTACGAACAGATGGCCTGCGCCGATCTGGACCTGGTGGTCGCCGGTACCGAAGATTCCGTCTGCATGGTGGAAGGCGGTGCCTACGAAGTGTCCGAAGACACGATGATCAACGCAATTCTCGCCGGCCACGAAGCTATCAAGGCCATGTGCAAGGCCCAACAGGAACTGGTGGACCGCTGCGCTAAGCCGAAGATGGAACTCAAGCCGCAGCACGTTGGCGAAGCTCACGACAAACTCGTCGCTACCGTGAAGGAAGTTGTCTGGGACGAACTGAACAAGGACGTCCACTCCAACATGGTGAAGACCGACTTCTATCCGGCTATGGCAGACCTCTGCGCCAAGATGCTCGAAGATGAACGCATTCTCGCTATCGTCGGTAAGGACGAAGAACAGGATGCCGCTCTCGTTGCCGATGCAAAGGCAATCTTCAGCGACTACGAACGCACTGCCATGCGCGAAATGATCTTGAACGAAGATGTCCGTCTCGACGGTCGTCTGACCACCGAAGTTCGCCCCATCGAAATTGAACTCGGCGTTCTCCCGAGTGCCCACGGTTCTGCAATTTTCCAGCGTGGCGAAACTCAGGGTCTCGTGGTTTGCACGCTCGGCTCCAAGGCCGACGAACAGCGCTACGAAAGCCTGCAGGGCGAAGGCTCCAAGAGCTACATGCTGCATTACAACTTCCCGCCGTACAGCGTGGGTGAATGCAAGCGTCTCGGCATGAGCCGTCGCGAAATCGGTCACGGTCACCTCGCCGAACGTTCTCTCGCTGCAGTTCTTCCGCTGCCGGAAGACTTCCCGTACACCATCCGCGTGGTTTCCGAAATTCAGGAATCCAACGGTTCTTCTTCCATGGCCTCTGTTTGCGGTGGCTGCCTCAGCTTGATGGACGCTGGCGTTC
>JAEEGJ010017156.1_pt1 | contig 16444 bp, 13 predicted proteins | sample 8958761 | NCBI WGS metagenome assembly JAEEGJ01 (sample SAMN16246546, study PRJNA631951) | gut metagenome | biome: gut microbiome; feature: rumen; material: RS-attached | host: Bos | place: Iran: Karaj | collected 2018-10
AGGAAAAGCTGAGACAGGCGGCACAGAAGCCAGCAAAAGCCCCAAAGAAAGAAGAAACACCTGTTGCAAATACGCCTGATCAGGCTTATTCCTATCAGCCTGCAGCATCAGTTGGTACACAGCAGTATTATCAGCAGAGCACTAACTACCAGCCAACGATGGCAAATACCAATGGTTGGGGTGGCTTTATGGATCATTTCGGCCTTTCCGGATTCAGCGATGTTTTCAAGAACCTCGGTTATGTGCTGGCCATGCTGCCGGATATGATGATTGGTATGTTCACAGGAAAGACCAAGTCGCTATCCATTCAGAACAACCTGATGCCTATAGCAGCTATTGTTATGGGAATGTTCGTCAGGAACCCGCTCCTGAAGATGCTGTTGATAGGTCTTGGAGGAGCCAATCTGCTGAACAAAGGCACCCATGAGATTTTAGGTGAGTCTGTCAGGAACAAGCAGCCCCAATACAGGCGTTATGCCGACGAGGCACTGAATGCCCGTCTGTCGCATCCACAGCTCAACGGCAACCTGCTTGTCGTTAGCATTGACGGTGTTCCCAGTACTGTGACACTCCAGAACCATGTCGTTGATGCCTATCAGAAAGGTGCCTTGCCCCTGAATACACTGGCCAATGCCGTTCTCGCCAAATATGATGAACAGCGTCAGCAGATTGAGCAGATCTATGACCGTCAGCAGTCACAGGCGGAAGAGCAGAACCAGCAACTCGCTATAAAATAAGACTGATGATGAAGAGCAAGTCACCTATCGTTAAGGTTGATTGGACTGGCAGGATGGAGGTCTATTCCTCGTCGGATTACCTTCCCGTCCGTGCCTTGGCGCATCGCGTCAAGGATGGAGATAAGGACGGTATCACCAAGGCTGCACATATCATGGCTGACTTGGTACAGTCTGTTCCTGACTATAAGGATGCCGTCCTTGTTCCCATGCCAGGAAGAAAAGGCTCGGCAGGCTATACCAAGGTTTTGGCAGACGAGATAGCCGACAGTCTTGGTCTGGAGGTCAGGGACATCCTCAGTGTAAAGCCGCATAAGCCACTCTATGACAAAAAGGCGAAGAAAGGCATTGAGGGCCTGAAGCCTTTTAAGTTCATCGTCAACGGCGAGATACCTGATGGAAAGAAGCCCATCCTCATTGACAATGTGCTGGATACCGGCACTACGGCCATGTCTGCTTTTCGTGCTTTGGATCAACATCCCAGTCTGGTTGTGTTGGGTAGTACCGTCAACTACAAGCTTTACAATTATCCCATCACAGTGAACATGAGAGAGGCAGAAAAGGCTGATCCGCGAACCCTTGAAGAATTGAAAGAGGAATTGGGAAAGTCTATATCCGATGCCCTCTTTGTCAGGGGGAGCGGATCGTATGACAGTGGAAACATCAAGGATTCCCGTTATGCCCATGACAAGACGCTCTCTGGAAAGTTGAAAACACCAGTACCTATCAGCAATGGCCAGACCATTGAAAGAATAGGACTGGTCAGACAGGGCTTTTCAAAGAAGGATGTTCCCATCCTATACGCCCATGATGGTGGAATCCTTGTAAGCCAGATGGCCAACCGTCAGGATTTGGATGCCGTCCTTCATGAATTAAGAAATACGTATTACAATGAATACGGTAATATACTCTCCACCTTTGGCCGACATGCTTTCAAGGAGGGCGAATCCTTCCAGATGAAAGGTGCCAGCTATAAGGTTTTGGAAACCGGAACCTTCATGTCGCTGATGAAGCCCTTTGGCGGTGAAGGTATCAGAGTCGCTGATGACATGGGAAAGACCAAGGTATTGATGGTCAGTTCCCATCACTCTACGAACATCTATGTCCAGCCGCATAGTCAGAGACTTCATGATGCTATGATGCAGCAGTTCGGACAGGATGTCAGGAAACCGATAAAAGAAGCCTTGGAAAAGGCCATCAAGACAGATAAAGATCAAAAAGATACACTTCAAAAGAATCGAGAAATGAACAAAGAGAAAAATTCGCAGGAGCAGGCTGCCAGGGAGGAGCAGAAAAGAGAAGCACTCCGTAGGCAGGAAGCTCAGAAGCAGAACGAGAAAAAGCTGCAGGAAAAGAGAAAGCAGGAAGAGCAGAAGCAAGTCGCCAAGAAGGAACCGCATCTGAGAGTACCGGGTGCTGTGGCTCAGGCACTGCTGCTGTCTGTCGTGTTGGAACGTGCAAAGGCCAATGGCGGCGTATGGCTCAACCAGTCTCAGAAGAAAGCCCCAGGCATTTTCAAAGAGACCACTCAGCTTTCGCCCTATAACCTGATGCTTCTAAGTGCCCATTCCGATGTCAATGATTTCAAGACCAGCCAGTACGTATCCTTTGACAAGGCCAGGAATCAGGGCATTCCTGTGATGCAGGGTCAGGAAGGTGTTCCTCTGAGTTGGACGAAGTGGGATATCTACGTCAACAAGTATGATAAGACCGATGTGAAGAACCATGATGCTTATCAGCAAGTTCCAGAAGAGGAACGCTCCAATTACGTGGCAGTACCTAAGAAGGAGTACCGCTATATGTTCAATGTGGAGCAGACCGTTTTCCCTTCGAAGTCAGTAAAGGACTTTGAGAGTCTTGTGGAAAGTCATGGCTCTCAGAGTGAGGCCAAGGTGATTGACATGAACCAAAAGGATGAGAATCCTGTGGCCGCCTTATATAATTCCCTGAAGGAAAAGCATCCCGATGCCGTTCTGTTATTCAGAAGCGGTGACTCCTACAACACCTATAATGAAGATGCAAAGACCACGTCATCCAAGCTGGGAATCACCCTTACCACTCCAAAGGAGCTGAAAGGTATAGACCATTTGGCATCCTTCCCCCACCATCAACTGGATGTGTACCTGCCGAAGCTTGTCCGTGCTGGCCTGCGTGTGGCTATCGTTGACGAGCCGTTGAAAAATGAGGTCAGAACCTCCAAGATACAGGAAACCAGACAGGAGAAGGAGGCAGAGGAGCGGATGAAAGTCCTCGTCGAGCAGCTGAACAAACGCCTTGTTCCTATCAAGGCCGCTTCTTCCATCGAGCGTACGCATTATGACTCAGCCAAGGATGCTGTTCTCGTGTCACCCTTGGAGAGCTATGACAGCTATACAGACTATGCCCATGACATGGCCGTTGCTCTGGTTGCCTCTACAGGCAGTGAGAAACGCCTGAACCGTGAAGTACGCTCTGTCACTCAGCCTGAGAATGCAGAGAAATATGAGCATCTTGTTCAGGAGTTGTCCGCCGGGGCTATCGTCTCAGGCCTTGGGCTACGTGCAAAGATCTCTCCGGAGAACATGCAGCATATAGACTATTGGACTCGTGAGTTGAAGGAAGATACGAAACTCATGAACAGATTGGAGAAAGACGTGAACAACGTCTTGGAGAGTATCGATAAGCTGACCAAGGGAGAGACTGTTGACTTTGCCTCCCTGAGAGGCGAAAAGCCCATGCAGGTGGAGATGCCGATGAACTATAGTATCTCCAGAGAGTTGGCTAAGTTGCCAAGTGCAGAGAGAAAGGAGTTCGTTGTTATCACAGACAAGTCAAGCAAATCTGCAGAAGTCATCCTTCCTGCAGGAGCATCGATGAAGGTCAATAATGAGATACCAGGCATGAACAAGAGTCGTATCGCATCAGCCTTGAAAAAAGAAGGTATCGATGGCGACAAGATCACTTTCTACAATGCTGGAGGTGCTTTGGGCCTTCATCAGCCCAATGGATATTTCGAGGGCAAGGATATCATGGTCAACCGCCTGAAGCAGTACAACCTGATTCCCGTTACCCGTCTGAACGTGTCTTCCCTTATTGCCCAAAAAGCAGAGATAGAAAAGGTGAACCTCTTTGCAGATGAAGATAATAACTATGCTATCTTTATCAAGGCTAAAGGAGAGCAGCCTATTACCATGTATCCTGCCAAGGAAGATATCACCTTGTTCTTCAAGTCTCTCAAAGAGCCGAATGGCAATGCCGTCCGTAGTGATTTGGGCCAGAAATACTATCAGCTGTCCCACGAGCACCCGGAATTGAAGAAAGATCTCCTGACCATTGACGTTGGTGATGTGGACTTGGGCAGAATCTCTAATGTGAACCTCTTCAAGTCCGATTCTAAGGCCGGCATCTTTATGACCGCCACCATCGATGGTAAAAAGCAGGAGTCAAGGGAAGTACCCAAGGCAGACTGGAACCGTTTCTGGTTGGTGGAAGACCAGAACCTGTTCAAGACCCAGCTTGCCACAAGGATTTACGATAACGTACTGCACGAGACAAAGAAGTTGGAAGCCGAGCCGGAGGTCCGGCAGGACAACGGGTTTCACCGCTGATAAGAAGCCCGATGGAGGTGTTTACATTGATCCCAGATTCGATGAGAGTATCAATAAAGATAAAAAAGACAGTATATGAGCGATTATAAGGCTGAGTTTTTCGAGAAATATGCTGCTGCAGCTATTGAAGAGCAGAAACGCTATGGCATCCCTGCCAGCGTGACGCTTGCACAGATGGCCGTGGAAAGCGGATATGGCGAGAGCAGTCTTGCCCGTCAGGATAATAACTACTTCGGCATCAAGGCCAGTGACAAGTGGATCAAGGCCGGAAAGCCCTGGAGCTATCATCATGACGACCATTATAATGACAAGTTCTGCACCTTTTCCAATCCGTTGGAAAGCCTGGAATACCATTCCAAGGTATTGATGGCAGACCGTTACAAGGCTTGCCGCCAATATGCCTCAGATGACCATACCCACTGGATAGAAGGCATCAAGAAAGGCGGCTATGCCACCGATCCGCGATATGTTTCTACTATAGAAGGTGTCATCAGGAAATACGGGCTGGAGAAATATGACCGTCAGGCCATCAGTGAGGCACAGTCTCAGGGATTAGCCATTGGCTATATGCGAGGCCAGAAACAGCCTGCACCATCTGTAACCATTACCAGCCCTGTTCAGAATAGTCACTATTCCTTTCCGCTGGAGCGGGATGCCAATACGGGTGTGATAACTGTCACTTCACCCTTCGGACATCGGAATGCGCCAAAGGCCGGTGCTTCCACTGAACATATGGGACTGGATATGAGAGCCAGCTATGAACGTGTGGTGGCCACTGAGGATTATGGCCGCGTCCTTTCAGCCAAGAATGAAGGGAAAGGCGGTAATGTCGTAAGGGTAGAGTACTCACGAGCTAATGGCGAGAAATACCAGGTCGCCTACATGCACCTCAGCCAGTTTAACGTCAAGGAAGGTGACGTGGTAATGGCCGGACAGCAACTTGGTGTGTCTGGCAATACAGGCAACAGCACTGGTCCGCATCTGCATTTTTCCGTCAAGAAGGTCGCTAACGACGGCACAAGCAATATGATAGATCCATCCATCTATCTGGCCGATATTGCCGTGCGTGGCCATATCAATACGAAGGTTGAATATCAGGGAAACGACCTTCTGGCATCCCATAAGTCAGCAGTCATAGAAGAACAGCCTGCACCCCAGCAGGACATGTATCTGTCACAGCTGACCCAGTCTGACGATCCGAAAGACTGGCTGTCTTACCTGATGAACGGCTCAGAGTCGGCTATCAGCCATTCTGCTGACCCTATGGCAGCACTCATCGGTTCTGTCTTCAGTGGTCTCTTCATGCTGGCGGCACAACTTGACATGGATGATAACAGCCAAGCGGTAAGCAATGATATTCCCCAAGTCACCAAGCAGTCGGATGTTGCCCAGGTCATCACACGTGAGAGGTCTGAGGAGAATCACGACTACAGTAAAGTCCTACAGTCATCAGCAGCCTATTTTGAGGCAGGGATGCAGCAGGAGCAGACAACAGACAATAATGTCGCAATCAAATAATTATTCAAATTAAATTTTTCGCTATGATTAAATGTAAGGTAACGCTGGCAGGCGTTGTAAATAAAGCTGCCACTACACATGCAGGAAAGGATAACAAGCCTTTCGTTTCTTTTAGTGTGATTCTGCCTCTCGGCGATAAGAATGGCAATGTCCGTGAGTTTGAGGTTGGCGTAGCTGCCGATCCTGGACTTATTACCGCCGGACTTGTGAGCATCGGTAAGAGGGTACAGGTCGTAGGAACCTTGTATTTCCGCAAGCGCGAGGATGTCATCTACATGAACATGTATGCGGACAGCGTGTCGATAGATGTCAGTGAGGTTGACCGTCTGGAGGGAGAAATGGAGTTCAAGGGTCGTACTGGCAATAAGGAGATTCATCTCCTGACTGACAAGCGGAATAAGCAGTTTCAGACATTCTCAGCCTTTTCCAAGGAGGCATCGGTGGAGAGTGCCACGTTCATTTGGGTTCACTTCCTGAATTTCAATCCTGAAAAGGCCGATTGGCTAAAGCCTGCCACCAGTATCTCCGTTCGCGGCACCCTTGACCTGAAGCTCTATAATAACAACCTCGATCTCGGCTGTCAGGTGAAGGAAATCTCTGAGTGGAAGTTCGAGGAGAAAAAAGCAGAGGAGGCACAGCAGTAACTATGGGATATAACAGAAAACAATACCACTGGACTGGCGAGGACACCAAAAGCGCGGAAGACCGTGCTCTTGATACCTTTGCAGAGCTGATGATGGAACGCATCAAGGCCATTGACAAGGACTGGCAGAAACCTTGGATTGAGAAAGGCAGCTTTATGATGCCCCGAAATCTGAGCGGCAGGCCTTATAATGGAATCAATACCTTCCTGCTGCTGTTGTACAGTGCCAAGCAGAAGTTCGATATGCCGGTGTTCGTGACCCATAATCAGATAGCCTACGACCTGAACAACAAGAGTAAGCTTAAGGAGGACAAGACGGAGAAGCCAGCAGTTGACTTGAACCCTGCAGAGGGAGAGAATCCCGGTTTTGTTCATGTCTTGAAAGGTGAAAAGGCCTTCCCTGTATTCCTCTCCATTCCTACAGTCAGGGAGAAGGACACCAACAAGCCCATCACGCTCAGCGAGTATAATGACATGACCAAGGAGGAGCAGGAACGGTACTATGTACGCTCCTATACCCATGTCTATAATGTGTACAACCTCCAGCAGACCAATCTGAAGGAAGCCCGTCCGGAGTTGTATGCTAAGATTGAAGCGAAGTTCAAGGAACTGGACAAGAACGGCATCGTCCCTATGGAGGAAGGTCAGATGTTCAAGTTTGCACCGCTCGACAAGATGGTTGCCGAGAACAAATGGATCTGTCCTGTCCGTTTTGAGGAGAACAAAGGTGCCTACTACAGTCCTTCCAAGAATGAGATAGTTTTCCCTCCCAAGAAAAACTTTATTGATGGAGAGTCTTTCTATGGCAACCTGCTTCATGAAATGACGCACTCCACAGGCAGTAAGGAACTTTTTGGCCGTCTGGAGAACAAGACCGATGACCGTAAGTTTGATTATGCCAGGGAAGAGCTGGTAGCCGAGATGAGTGCAGCCGTCGTAGCCCATCAGTACGGCTTTGACAAGCATATCAAGGATGATAGTGCTGCCTATCTTAAATCGTGGCTGGGTAGTCTGAAAGAAGATCCGTCTTTCCTGAAGACCACCCTTGATGATGTCAAGCGTGCCTCCGGTTTCATCAATGGCAAGATTGAGGAAATGCGCCTTGATGTCAGGGAGATTGAGACTATCACTGTCGATGTCAATGATGACGGCATTGCAGACATGGCCATCTCAGATGCCCTTGCCGACAAGAAGCAGGGTGAGAATGAGAGAGGACAGGAAGAACTGGCTGCGAAGGAAATACCTACCCGTCACGGACGTTCAATGTGATTATCGTTTTTAAGACTATAGAAATCAATATCACTTAAAAAACAACGAAAATGAAGAAAGTTAAGAAGTATCTTTTAAGTCTGGCGGCAGTCCTTACGTTAAGTATGGCCGCTCCACAGTCAGCGAACGCACAAGTTCACCGTGTTTTCCAACCCATAGACCAGGACTTCTATATGCAGGCTGTCTATGATGACCAAACGGGAGTCTATGCTTTCCGGTTGATGGACTGGGATGGTGAATGCTACGGCGAGTGGGTAGTTTACCTGTAACCTAAAAAAGAGATTGCCAGCATCTCACGACGGTGGCAATCTAGAATATGTGTGATAACAACATGTACAAGTAATTGTTCGCTAACAATCAATCATAAAGTATCGAAGAATTTTATTTCCTATAGACTAAACCGCTACTGTTCTCACCATAAACATATCTGATAAAATCCAGTTCGGTCTCATTTGTCACGTTGATGGTATTCCCATTGGAAAGCGTAATCTCAACCTCATTTTTATCATCCTTTATACGGGACATCCACTTAATAAGTGTGACATCCTCAACGCGCAAGGTGTTTGCACCTATGTTTAGATACCCGCTTTTTAGCGCATTGCTAAGTCTGCTGATGACATCCTTACTTCTTTTGATCTCTCTTTGAAGCGATTCTTCCTCACTTCTGTCAAGACTCCATTTCCATGACTCTCTAGTAGTCTTAAACCTGTATTTGATGTTTTTGTTTTCTTTGTTTATTAAAGACATCTCTGCAATAAGGGCCATTATCTCTTCATCCTTCTCGATGAGATAATTCAGACGTTCATCAATATAATCATCTGCGTCTTTTTCCAATGAAAAGAACCGATTTGCTTCAGCAGACTCGTAAAAATCATTTTGGTCAAGGTCACAAAAATGGGTAATTCTCCCGCTATCCTTATCATACAGTACATTAACGTAGAATTTATTAAGGTCGGATGTAACCAACCACATTTTTTTGATATCTTTCATACTGCTACTCTTATCTTGTTTCTACTATTTTAAAACCTTGGAATGCCGGATGTTTCTTGAATATGTTTGTACCGCCTTTGGGAACATAGACAGTACATCTGTTTCTATCGACACCGTCCATACAGTTCTTGCTCAGTCCACTTACATAGAGGTTCTTGAAGACTATTTCTCTCAGATCTTCACATCCCAGAAAACAGAATTTCCCAAGTTTTGTCAGTGACTCTGGCAATATGATGCTTGACAAACTGGAACAACCCTGAAAAGCCTGATGACCGATAACCGACACCTTTGACGGTATCTCAACTTTTTCAAGTGACTCACATCCAGCAAATGCCTTGTATTCTATTTCTTTCAATGACTGTGGCCAGTGAATCTTATGAAGAGAATGACAACCCTCGAACAACTTGCCTAGTATTTTGCCCAGATGCTTTGGTAATTGTATCTTTTCAAGGGAAATACATCCTGCAAATGCCTCAGGACGGATTTCCTGAACACTATCAGATATAGACAAGGAAGTGATGCTTACGCAGTTCTGGAATGCATGACATCCTATTGACTCCAAAGACTGAGGGAGGTTTATCTTCCTTAACAGGTAGCAGTTTCTAAATGCACTTTCGCATATTTCCTGAACAGTCTGAGGTAGTTTAATGGTACTAAGTACCTGACAACCATCAAAAGTATTCTCCTGTATGCTACATAATTCTGCATCCAGATAGATTTCCTTAAGGCTTGTACAATTCTCAAAAGCGCATGTACCCATTGTTCGTACAGACCTTGGAATCTGGACGGACTGTAGGTTCTTACATCCGTAGAATGCTAAATTTGAGATAGTTTTTGTCCCATCCCTGACTACATAATGTTTAACGTCTGACATTGCAGGCATCAACATAAGGGTCTTTGAAGGTTTCTCGTAGAGTACCGTATTTTCTGTTTCATATACACTGTTGTCTTCAACCATGATGTCTTTCAGTGTATCGTTAAGAAAGAAAGCAGCATGGCTGAGGTTTGTCACAGACTTGGGAATTTCCACATACTTTATTGGACATCCTGCAAAGGCATCAATCTCTATCTTTTGGAGTGTTTCCGGCAAATGAATGCGATTAAGCCGTTTACAGTCCTCAAAGGCAGATTCCTCAATGCATGTTACTTCCGTATCTTGGATATCTACGCTATTTAAGCCGTAGCAGCATCTGAACGTCTCATATTTAATACGCTTAATATGAGCAGGCAGTCTCAAATCCCAAAGAGATCTACATCCACAGAAAGCTCCGGATCCTATCGCCTTCACACTATCAGGTAGATGTATTATTGTCAAATCCACACAGTTTCTAAACGCATATTTCCCGACACCTTTTAGCGAATTAGGGAATTCAATGCTTCTGATGTCTTTGCATCCTTCAAAGGCATAGGGAGCAATAGAGAGCACGCCATCTGGAATGATAAATGATGTTCCAGGATAGTTTGCAGGAACTTTCATCAGTACTTTCTCAGTCTGGTTGTATATCACGCCCTGCTTGTCACAGAACACTTCATTATTTTCATCAAACTTAATGAATCTCAACGATTCGCATCCCGAGAAAGCTTCTGGCGATATAAATCTTACCATACTGCCAAGATGAACTCGCTCCAGATTCTTACAGTCAACAAAGGCAAATCTCTCTATAGACTCTAGACAGTCAGGAAGATCCATCTCTCGAAACCTGACACAATCAGAAAAAGCATTACTTTCTATGACCCTTAAATCCCTTGGAAGAACAACCTTTACCAGGTCACGGCAGTACATGAACATCTCTTCTTTGATTGTTGACATCATGTTTGTGAAGTTAACCCTCTTAAGGTTCCTGCATTCACGGAAAGCAGATTGACCAATCTCTGTCACACCATATGGAATATTGATTTCCACGGCAGAGCTGCAGTAGGCATATGCCCATGAGTCAATCTGTTTGATGTCAACGGGGATGTCCTTCATAATACAGTTTCTGGTTGCCTTGATGACTCTTGTTAAATCCTTGTTGTATAGCACACCATTAATTACAATAAAAGACTTGTTGTCCTTATGGACTTGAATGGTCTCTATTTTACTCAGGCGGGAAAAGGCACCATCATCTATGGTCGTAACAGAACTTGGTATAATAATGACCTCAATTTCTTCACTGAAACCGAAGGCCTCTTTCTGGATGTGGGTTACCCCTTCTGGAATAATGACTACACCATCGACTGTGTTCACGCCAGTAAGTTCCGTTCCGTCGTTGGCGGTAAGTATCAAGTTTCTTCTCTCGTTATGGGCTTTGCTTATTTCACATATTATCCTCATAAGGTCGTTTCGATCCTCTCTGGTTGAGAGATTTTGCCTTGCTACATCAGTTCCCTTGACATCGTTGGAAGGTTGGGACAAAGGCAGCATACGCTTTAATAGGTTACACATATCCATTTTCAAATGCTTCGTTAAAAATCTGCTGTCTCATATCGACAAATTGTTCTGCACTCTCTTCGTTCTGGCTCAGATCTCTGTCTGAACAGAAGTCCTCAAACTCCTTGGTGAGTTCCTTGGACTGGTGTGTGACATACACCAAAACGGTAATCTTTCCAGCGTCAAGCAACTCATTCAGTTCCTCTTCACTTTTGTATCCTGAAATATCCATAGTTCAATATGTATTCCTTTAAATATGTATTACTGTCAATACGAAAATACGTATTTACATCTTCAATGACTCAGATTGTACAGACTCACGGTTTCTCTTTCTTGCCAGTTCCATCTGCTCACGGATCTCATCTGTATATTCAGATTCAGGAACATAACGCCCGGACTTGCCGTCCTCGCTTGCAATCCATACGCCATAGAGTCCGAAGTTGTACTTGTCTCTGAAATCCTTAGCCTGACCCAGCCACTCCTGAATGTCACCGACGGCAAATCTGACACCAAGGTCACTTCTGAGGTCAATGCCGAAAGTCAGCATCTGGACTTCGTTGTTCAGCTCCTCGTCGCTCCATTCGACGGTCTGGGCTTCGCCTTGCTGGAGGTTCTTGATGATGTCATAGTCCAGTCCGAACATGTCTGAAATGACTCTGATATTCTCGCCGACGAATGAGGTGGGAACACTCAGCACCTGATTGGTGTCTTCGTCATACTGGATAAAGTACTTTCCAGTGTTCTCGTTATTTCTCAGGTCTTTGGGACGCTGACCGATAATAGCCTTGCCCTGTTTCAGCAAATCCTGCTGGTCGGGAGAGTACAGTCCGATGCTTGAAGTCTCAATTTTGGGCTTCAGAACAACCTTCACGCCATTGCCTGTACTCTTCAGCGCAATACGAGAAGGATACTGCCAATTGCCCATGTCCGTTTTCATCGTTATCGGCAGAAGCGGCGTAAATTCCCCATGAAGGAGCTTGTTCATCACGCTTTGCGGCAGGTCATCAATCATCTCGTGAGTCAGACCATGCTGTTCCAGAATCTCGTAGGGAATATCCCTTTCAGTAAAATCCTCTTTATACATAATTATTTTATTTAAAATGAATCTTTGAGGGCGCAAAAATACAATACTTCTATGATTTCTAATATTTTTTGCAGTAAAAAGTATATGTTTTAACAATTCAAGAAAAACGATATGTTAAAATATAGAATTTCTTGAAATTTTTCTTGTCGGTTACAAAAATAAAGATTACTTTTGCGCCCCGAAAATAGGATAATAAAGTTAAGGTAAAAAGATTCATGTTTCAGTGTAACCGTCTGTTACTGTTTATTTCATTAATGGCACAGACACTATGTTGTCAAGGGCAAGAAGATAGGAACTACTGGATAGAGCGCTATCTGAGTGTTTCCTACCCCTTGCAACATATTAAAGTCACCTCTCCCTACGGAAACAGGAAAGATCCCTTTACAGGAAAGAAAGCCTTTCATAGTGGCATCGACCTGAAAGCCAGGAATGAGGAAGTACTCTCCATGTTTGACGGCTATGTTGAGCAGATTGGCGAGGACAGCCGTTCCGGGAGATATGTCGTTCTCAGACATGGCGACTATCAGGTCAGCTACTGTCATCTGTCGAAGGTGACAGCCTATGAAGGCGAGGAACTACTTGCTGGTGATGCCGTCGGCATTACCGGAAGCACAGGAAGATCGACGGGAGAACACCTTCACATTACCTTAAGATATAAGGGCGAACGTCAGAACCCTTATATCCTCCTTACCAGAATTCAGAAAGTCAGAAAGGAATGTGCCGATGCACTCAGACAGGACGGATTGACAGACTCCTCACAGATAGTTTTTATCGAGACCTATGCCCCTGCAGCCATCGAGCAGCAGCGCAAATACGGCATTCCCGCAAGTGTTACCTTGGCTCAGATGGCTTTGGAAAGCCGTTGGGGAACCAGCAAGCTTGCCATGCTTGACAATAACTATTTCGGCATCAAGGCCAGTAAGCGATGGCTATCTGACGGCAAACCATACAACACCTATGATGATGACAGGAAGAATGAGAAGTTCTGCGTGTTCTCCGATGCTCTGGAAAGTATGGAATACCATTCTGCCGTATTGATGGGTGATCGTTACCGGCGTTGCAGGGCTTTTGCCCCTGATGATTGGCTCAACTGGCTTGTCGGCATCAAAGAGGCTGGTTATGCAACCAGTAACATCTACGTACAGGAATGCTCCAAGATTATCCTTTCCCATCATCTACAGCGATATGATGTTGTTGCCATGACTGATTAATTTTTCATTTAGTATTTTTATGGAATGATATTAATTTTGCAATCCGTTAAATTGGAAAAGAAAGATGGGGCCTCGTGATGAAGCTCCATCTTTCGCTTTATTGAAATAAGTTATCAATGCTACTGGTCTGTTCTTTTAGCCTGTCAACATCAAAGCAGTCTATTAGGCTCTGAATCTCCTTGACGGACGTGAAGACGAACTCACCGCCACTGCACCGCTCCACCTCTACGCTTGTCCCTAATGCAAGACTACCACCTTTCACCGTGTACTCCAGTTTACTCGCGCTCCATTGAACACGACTCTTGCCGTTTGCATCCACGGAGAAGAAAGGTATCAGGAACTCCCATTGCTTGTTCATGTCAAACGTGCTTCTCGGTGGTCTGTTGCCAACATAGAAGATGCTCCAGATACCGCCTTTGGATTTCAGCTCAACAGGCATCCGCTTGGAATAGCCCGTGACATGGTTAGCCTTGGCGATGCTGTCCCATTCAGCATACTTATCCCTGACCTTTTTCAGGAAGTCCAGGAATCTGGGTGTTTCCTCCGCATCAAAGGACAATCTGATTTTGGCATTGCTCGTTTTGGTATAGGGGAAGATAGTACAACCCGTATATTGGACGAACCTGCCATTCTCAAACTTTGCCGTTACATTACATGAAAAGGCACTGTCAGCCCTTTGGCTGAGTGCCGACATATAGAACCCCGTCTGCCTTGCAGAAACAGATGATGACCATAAGATGGCTAATGCTATAAGAAATTTCTTTGTTTTCATACTATCTTGAATTAAAACCAATGCAAAAGTACGCATTATTTTCGAAAATCGGAAACGATTTACAAAAAATATTCCAACAATTCAAAAATTTCTATCAAGATAGTTTTTGAGGTCTGAAAACAAGAAAAAAGTTCCGCTGATAACACAGATCATTTTACTGTATTACCAGCGGAAACAAGTCCGGGTTGGTATGTCAGAAGATGTATGCCGAATCATCCTCCTGGGGTATATCGGCCTCCATGAACATCACGAAATAGACAGGCATATAAGTAACCTTTCCATCCTGATAGATCTTGCGCTCATTGGAAATGACAGTTGCCGCAAGGATGTTGTAATCGGGATTCTTCAAGAGATTGTTGAGTGCGCTGTGCACCGTGTAGTCCTTACCAGACTTGACTTCAACAGGATAGGCACTCATGGCAGTATGATCATCTATCAGATAGTCCACCTCTCCCTGCTTGCGGTTGTCGTAGTAGAAGAGTTTGTGTCCATGAGCCCGCAGCTCCTGTGCAACGACATTCTCATAGACGGAGCCGAGATTAATGCTGCAGATATCGTCGAGCACAGGACGGATGTTATTCCGATAGAGCAAGCCGGTAAGCAACCCCACATCATTGAGGTAAAGTTTCAGCAGATTCTTCTGGAGTGATTCGCTCAGCGGGAAATGAGGATTAGAAATAGCATTGACAGCCAGAGAAATCCCCGAAGAGATAAGATACTCGAACTCCTCCTTGTACTGGTCAAAACGGTCACCCTTCTTTCCACGGATATTCTGAGCCACCACACGCTTCTTCTTGTTCTCCATCTGTGAGGGAATCATCTCATAGATACGACGTATAAGCAGCTTCTTGTTGTGCTCCTTCTCATATTTGGATGCGTCACTGGCATAGAGGCTGCGGATGCCGTCCTGCACCTCACGCACCTTCACGATGTTATGCGTGTCAAGATAAGTGTTGACGGCATCAGGCAGACCGCCTACCAGCAGATAGCGGCGGAACAGGTCCATCACATGGTTATGGCGCTCCTCAGTCAGGCTCTCCCTGTTCTCATAAGCCTGTCGCAACATGGCAATGGCATCCGTGCCGAAGCCGTTGGCAATGAGAAATTCCTCAAAGTCAAGCTGGAACATATCCTTGATGATGATGCTGCCCACAGGGATGGAAGTCGTGTCCTGGAGCGCGATACCCAGCAGACTGCCACTGGCGATATACCGGTAGCGGTTGTCATCACGCAGGAACTTCAGCATGGTGAGGTACTGCGGGTAGTGCTGAATCTCGTCAAGGAACACCAATGTGTCGTTACGATTAGACAGCTTGTCACCGGCAACCATGCTGAGGGTCAGGTAAAAATCCTCTTTCTTATGGATGTTCTTGAACAGTTGCTCACCCTCGTCATCCTCCACAAAGTTGATCTCTACGTAATTCGGGTACAGGCGAGTACCCACCTCACGGATACTGAAAGACTTGCCTATCTGACGGGCACCTTCCAGTATCAGGATCTTGTCATTATCAGACTTCAGATAGTCTTCAATATACGATGTAATCTTCCTGTACAGCATGGCAATTTACACTTTTCAATAACTTTTCGAGTTTAAAAACTACACTTTTCAATAAAATTTTCTGCTGCAAAATTACACTTTTCAATCGATACTACCAAATTTTCCAGTGGAAAAATGACTTCCAGGGCGATTCCCTTAGGTTCGCTTGAAGAACTGCTGGAGGTCTTTTACCATCTTATTGACATCCTCCGTCACCTGATTAAAGTTCGCATAAAGGATGCGTTCGCGTTCATCCCTGGACTTGAAGTTGTAGAACTTAGGCAGCTCCTGATACTCCGATTCCTCCTGCTTGATCTTCTCCATGTCAAAGTCTGTCTTGCAGAGATTTACACGGGGTTTTCAGGCGGAAACAATAAGAAAGAAAAGGCCAAATAAGTAACTGAATATCAATCGGTTAAGAAATTTTTGGAATTTTCTTTTCTTTGTCCAAATATCATTAAAGAGGCCATAATTTACCGATTTTTGTTCCTATTTTGTTTCTCGGAAACGCAGAAATGTGTTACCTTTGCGCCTTAGTGCAAGTCGCTGATAATCAGCGGAATACAAAAGAAACGAAATATTAATTGAGATAAAAAAGGAAACAAAAATGGTACGTAAAAAGAAACAAATTAAGCTCAAAGAGCCCGTCAGACTCCGTGAAAAAAAGTTAAAGGACGGTAATCGGAGTC
>JAEEGJ010017158.1_pt1 | contig 16443 bp, 17 predicted proteins | sample 8958761 | NCBI WGS metagenome assembly JAEEGJ01 (sample SAMN16246546, study PRJNA631951) | gut metagenome | biome: gut microbiome; feature: rumen; material: RS-attached | host: Bos | place: Iran: Karaj | collected 2018-10
GCTTGCTACTGAAGTCATTTAATTATTCGATGTTCCAGGTGGAGCCGCTGTTCAGCAGGTCATCCATGCAGTGGATCTTCGAGTTGGCCTTCTCGTTGGCGATGACCTCGTCGAGGCTGTCGTTGAAGGTCGGGGCTTTCACATCGCGGATGACGCCGATGGCGACCGGGAAATGAGGCGGTGCCATGTGGGCGAGCATCATGTGGAGACCTGTGTCTTCGAGGGTCTTGTCGTGGACAAGGATGTCCTTCTCGGTGATGCCGTTTTCGCCAATGGTGACCACTTCAAGTTGGTTACCGTTCAGGCGGATACCTTTGTCGCGGTTCTTTCCGAAGATCAGGGGTTGACCGTGGACGCATTTCACTTGCATGTCGTCGCGGACATCCTTGCCGGTGATGTTCTCGTGCACGCCGTTTGAGAAGATCATGCAGTTTTGCAGGACCTCCGTGACGGCGATGCCATCATGATGGTACGACTCCATGAAGATCTCGGTGAGTTCCTTGGGGTTGACATCCACACCACGGGCGAAGAAGGTCGCCTTGGCACCGATGGCGAGTTCACCAGGATTGAAGGGGTCTTCATACGTACCTTGAGGAGAAGTCTTGGTCTTCGTACCACGGAAGGTGCAGGGTGAGAATTGACCCTTGGTCATACCGTAGATACGGTTGTTGAACAGCACCAGGTTGATGTCGATGTTACGACGGCAAGCGTGGATGAAGTGGTTACCACCGATAGCGGTGCAGTCACCGTCGCCAGTGATCATCCAAACGCTCAGTTTCGGGTTAGCCAGCTTCACGCCAGTAGCGGCAGCAGCGGCACGACCGTGGATGCTATGGAAACCATAGGTGTTCATATAATAAGGGAAACGTGAGGAGCAACCGATGCCGGACACTACCACGATGTCTTCCTTCTTAACGCCCAACTTGGGAAATACGTCTTGCATGGCCTTCAAGATGGCATGGTCACCGCAGCCAGGGCACCATTTCACCACCTGATCACTTGCAAAATCCTCTTTAGTCAGCATGACTTGATTTTCGATATTCTGATTTTCCATGGTCGTATTATTTTAAGAGGTCGTTAAACTTGTTCTCGAGTTCGCCGATGGTAAACGGCAGACCCATCACCTTATTATATTGCTCTGACTTGTACTCTGGGAAGTTCATGCGGAGGTATTTGGCGAACTGGCCGCGGTTGATTTCGCAAACCACGATCTTCTTGTGACCTTGCAGCACTTCTTCGGTATTGCGTGGCAGAGGCATGATGTAGTCGAAATGAGCGTGAGCGATCGACTTGCCTTGTTCCATGAGGTTCTCGACAGCGGTACGGATCACACCATAGGTGCCACCCCAGCTGACCACGAGGAGGTCGGCGTTCTTGTCGCCGTAGATCTCTTGCAGCGGGATGTCGTTAGCCACTCGGGCGACCTTCTCCTCACGGAGTTCGGTCATGCGCTGGTGGTTCTCAGGATTGGTGGAAAGGTTGCCCTTGCCATCTTCCTTTTCGAGACCGCCTACACGGTGACGCAGGCCGGGAGTTCCCGGGATAGCCCATTCGCGGCGGAGCCATTTCTCGTCGCGGCGGAAAGGCATGTATTCAGGATCGTTGGCCTTGGCCAGCGGAGGTGTGATGGTCGGGAGGTCAGCCATTCTTGGGATGCGGAACACCTCTGAGCCATTACCCAGTGAACCGTCGCTGAGCATGATGACAGGAGTCATGTGCTCGAGGGCGAGACGGGAAGCTTCGAAAGCAGCGTAGAAGCAGTCGGCGGAACTACGGGCAGCGATGACGATCAATGGAGCGTCGCCGTTACGGCCGTAGAGGGCCTGCAGCAGGTCACTCTGTTCGAACTTGGTCGGCAGACCGGTGGAAGGACCACCACGCTGCACGTCAATGATGACGAGCGGCAGTTCGGTCATCACAGCCAGACCCATGGCTTCGCTCTTCAGTGAGAGGCCAGGACCTGAGGTAGTGGTGACGGCGAGGCAGCCTGTATAAGCAGCACCGATGGATGACATGATGCCAGCGATTTCGTCTTCAGCCTGATAAGCCTTGACGTTCAAGTTCTTGTATTTGGTCAACTCTGCCAAGATGTCAGTGGCAGGAGTGATAGGATATGAACCGAGGAACAGCTGGCGACCCGACTTTTCAGCAGCGGCCATCAGACCCCAAGCAGCGGCGGTGTTACCAGTGATGTTGCGGTACTTACCCTTTTCGAGGTTAGCGGCTTCCACGCGGAAGGTGTTGGTGAAGAGTTCCCAAGTGTCGGCATAGTGATAACCGGCATCGAGCACGGTGCGGTTGGCTTGGATCACCTGGTCTTTACCTTTGAACTTGGTCTCGAAGTATTTGTAAACCGAGTCACGCTCACGGTTGAAGAGATACAACACAATACCGAGGGCGAACATGTTCTTCGATTTCAGCATCGTCTTGTTGTCCATGCCGAAGTCCTTCAGGGCTTCCTTGGTGAGCTCAGAGATAGGAGCCTTCACCACCTGGTAGTCAGCGAGGGTGCCGTCGACGGTCGGGTCGGCTTCGTAGCCAGCCTTTTCGAGGGCCTTGTCGGTGATGGAATCGGTGTCGATGATGATGATGGTGCCTGGACGGAGCCAGCGCATGTTAGCCTTGATGGAGGCGGGATTCATGGCCACGAGGACATCGCAGAGGTCGCCAGTGGAATGAATGGGTTTGTGTCCGAAGTGCACCTGGAATCCAGAGACGCCAGCGACGGTGCCTTGTGGAGGACGGATTTCAGCCGGGTAGTCCGGGAAGGTGGCGAAATCGTTTCCGGCGAAGGCCGTCGAATCGGAGAAAAGATTTCCGGTAAGTTGCATACCATCGCCCGAGTCGCCCGCAAAGCGGATTACGACATGCTCAAGGGCTACAACTTTACTTTTTCCTGTCATAACTATTAAGATTTAAAAATTCAATATTTAATGATTCAATTTGGTATCTTTTTTGAGACTGCAAAGGTACGGTTTTAATTTGGTTCAACCTAATATAAAAAGAAAATCTTTTTTAATTCTATTTTAGACTATTTCTAAATTGCGGGAATCCCTTTTGGATAACGAACAAACCAGTATATTTGCACCCTGAAAATTAGATACTAACTTTAAAAACAAACATTATGGCTTACAAAATCACAGACAAATGCATCGCTTGCGGCACCTGCATCGATGAATGCCCAGTGGGCGCTATTTCAGAAGGCAGCATCTACGTCATTGACGCTGATTCATGCGTTGGTTGCGGCACCTGCGCCGGCGCTTGCCCAAACGACGCTATCGTCGAAGACTAAGTTTTCAATGAAGCTTAAGCACTAAAAAGGAGAAGAGCCTGCCTAAAAACAGGCTTTTTTCATTTTTTTGCATTTTTTTGCAATTTTGGCAAATTATTTGATACCTTTGCCTTGTTTTCTTGAAAACACCAATTAACAATTAAAAAGAAAAACATTATTAACTAACTAATTATTAACCAACAAAAATTTTCACTATGAAGAAATTAGCTTTGGCACTCGTTTGCCTCATCAGCGTTGCTTTCTTTGCAAGCTGCACACCTGAAGGTCAACCTACCATTTCTGTCCTCCCAGGCGAAGAGTACGTTCATGACGGTGATATCATCAATGTGAACGAAGAATTCAACATCGGTTTCACAATGTCATCAAGCATTGAGAGTGGACAAAAACTCGCTTCTTTCACCCTCGTTATCGACGACGAGACTTTTGAAACCGTTAAACTTGACGACACTGAGTTCACTTTCGAAAGAACTTTGGCTCTGAACACAGTGGACACACGTGATGATATTGACAATGTTGTCATCACCGGTACCGTCACCGACGTGCTCGGTAAATCCGCTTCAGTTACCATTACCCTGATCCTTGACGAAACCCAAGAGTTGATCGTTGAAGGTTTTGAATGGAACAGACAGGGCGGTGCTGCTGCCACTGGCAACCTCGCCGATTTCGGTCTCGTTTGGGAATCCAACCAGAAGGAAGTCCACGCTGTTATCAAACCCGCTTCTAATGAAGTTAAGCTTTATGAAATTCCTGCTGAAAAATGGGAAGAAGTCACTACCTATCCTGAGAAAGTCGCTTTGTTTGCTGACGGTGGTGTTGCTGTGGAAATCCGCAACTATCAAGGCGTTTCAGCTGAGGCTTCACACCAATACGATGATGTAATTGCTACCTACTACAATGGAGAGTATTACCTGCTCCACATCACTGAGGGCATTGTTACCACTCAGTCAGGTGTCGGCACCATCATTACCATCAAAGGCGAATCCAAATAATCTATTAGGTTATCATAAAAAAAGCAGCGCTCGTTGGAGCGCTGCTTTTTTTATTTCCTTATTCCGCTAAGGCATGACTGATCTTTCGATTGATCTGAAGGAGCCGTTGAGCATCCAACTTGATCACTGCCCGGTCGTAAGTCATCAGGCCGTTCAGCTCTGTCTCACAGTCGGTAGTCTGGGTGTAAACCGCAGCGGAAAAGCCTTGCTGCACCATCTTATAAAGCAGGTCGGCGTATTCCACGTAGGTATCCGTCACCTTTTCCTCAGTATCGAACTCCACATAGCCCCAACCCTGGTCTTTCACCCAAGTGTGGCCTTCCACCTTGCGACCAATGCCGCCATATTCGCCCAGCACCGTAGCTCTCGTGGGATCATACAGCACCATTTTTGGTTCGGGATAATGGTGTAAATCAAGGATATCGCCGCAGGCATAGAAATTACCTCCCGAGGCAGGATTCACCAAACGGGTAGGATCCAATTTCTTGGTCATCTCCACGATCTCAGGGGTCTTAAACTGGCCCCACGACTCGTTGAAAGGCACCCAAACGCCAATACATGGCTGAGAAATCAAGCATTCAATAATCTCCTTCCACTCCTTCTTGTAACACTCCTCCGACTCCATCGAGCGCAGGCTCTCCGGACCGTCGAAATACTTGTCGGTCTGCCATCCCGGTCCTCTCCCACCGCTGGGCATGTCCTGCCACACGATCATCCCGAGGCGGTCGCAATGGTAATACCAACGTGCAGGCTCCACCTTCACATGCTTACGGATCATATTGAAACCCAATTCCTTGGTCTTCTCAACATCAAAGGCCAAGGCTTCATCAGTGGGTGCGGTATACAGCCCATCGGGCCACCAGCCTTGATCCAAGGGACCGAAATGGAAGATAGGCTTGCCATTCAAGGTCAAGCGGACAATGCCATTGTCGTCCCGTTGGGTACCAAATGAGCGCATGGCGAAATAGCTGCCCACCTCATCGATGGCTTTGCCCTTGCGCAACACCGTCACTTTCATATCGTACATAAAAGGATGGTCAGGCGTCCAAAGCATGAGCGGATCAGGCATCATCACCTCCACTGACTGCCCACCAAGGGCCTTGCTTTCGGCCACTATCTTGCCTTCGAAACTCACCTCCACTTGATATAGGTCATCCAATGTCAAGCCCTTGAAATCAGGCATCACGGTCACCGTGCCTCTTTCAAGGTTGGGGGTAGTCTTCACCGAAGCGATATAACTCTGCGGCACAGGCTCCATCCACACGGTTTGCCAGATACCCGTGACAGAGGTGTAGAAGATGCCACGGGGTTTGTTCACCTGCTTGCCATGAGGGATGTATGAATCGTCAGTAGGATCCCAAACGCGCACAACCAAGGTGTTGTCCTTGGCATTTAAAGTCTGGGTAATATCGAACGAAAACGGCGTATATCCTCCAGTGTGGCTGCCCACCTTGATGTCATTCACCCACACATCGGTCTGCCAATCCACAGCACCGAAATGCAGCAGTACCCTCTGGCCTTTCCAAGCCTTAGGCACCGTGAACGTCCGTTCATACCACAAAGCCTTGTCTGCGCCGACGGTCTTCTGTACGCCCGACAGCGACGACTCGATGCAGAACGGCACCAGAATCTCACCGTCATACGCCTGAGGCTGTTTCCCATCCTTCGGGGTGATGGCATAATTCCAAAGCCCATTAAGGTTTTGCCATGCCTCTCGGGTCATCAACGGACGAGGATACTCAGGAAGCACATGGTCAGGCTTCACTTCATCAGCCCAGCGGGTCTTGATCTTGTCACCCGCGGGAGCGTATTGAGCCATAGCGGTATAGCTGCAAAGCAATAGCAGTGTCATCAGCAGTTGTTTCATAGTTATCAAGCAATTAAGTTCTGAAATTGTTCGGCAGCATCGAGTAAGGCGGTGATGGCGCGGTCAACGATTTCATCGGAAACCATCGCACCGTCAAGCATTTGCTCAAAGCACACCCACACCGAAGCTCGGTTCTTACCGGCTTCGTCGTATTCATACAGCGAGGCTTTCACCACCTTATAGTTCCAGTTGAGCGTGTTGCAGGCCATTAGCGCCTGGGCATAGTTTTCGTCGGTCACGTCAAGGATGCCAGGCAACGTCAAGCGGAAAAACAAAGGGTCGTCGGCATCATGCCACAGCAGGAAGTTCCAGCCTTCGTACACGAAGTTGACTCCAACCTTTGAGTTTCTGGCCTCGATGCCATGGGCTTTCAGGTAGGCAAGCGTCAGGTTCTTTGCCACATTTTTCCTCACCGTCATTTGTTGAATCCGATTTTAGTCTTTGTAGAATAGGTAGGATTCTTGTACTTCAGCACGTCCACAAGGATCTTCTGCGAGATGGGCACATCCATATAGGCGGCAGTCATGGCAGCCTCGTTGACGGTCTCGGTGATATCGCCAGCCACGAAGTCTTCTGAAAGTCTGGCCAACTCGTCATAGTCGATTTCCTCGCAGGGACGGTCGGTGAGATGCTTCTTAAAGATTTCCTTGCGGGCCTCAAAATCGGGTTGCGACACAAAGAATATCCTGTCGATGCAGCCTGGACGCATCAGGAAAGGATCCAGCTGATCGGGTTGGTTGGAAGTAGCCACCAGCAGGATGCCTTTCTCGGAGCAATTGCTCATCAAACTCAGTGTAGCCACACTCTCCTTGGTGATATTCTCCGTACCTGTATTGGGGATCAAGTATTCAATCTCGTCGATAACCAGCACGAATGGTGCCTTAAGCGTAGCGGCATCAATGATTCGTTGCAAGTTGTCGAGTGCTCCGGGTTGATAGATGTTGCCGAATTCCGAGCCTTTCAGCACCATGTAGGTGAATCCCAACTCGTTGGCGAAGCTCTCAGCCACCAAACTCTTGCCGCATCCAGGAGGGCCATATAGCAGGATGCCATTGACCGGAGGCAAATGGTACAGCTTGGCCTTGTCGGGATGCTGTAAGGCGAAGATCACCTCCTTGCGGAGCTGTTCCTTAAGCTCGTCGCGACCAGCCACCTGATCGAATCCGTTTCCGGTGCCCACAGCTTCCTCGCCAACGCCGTTCTCTGGTGTCAGTCGTTCAACCAAGGTATCGAAGAACGCATCTGCCGATGAGAAGCGCGACACCACTCTAAGCGACAATGCTTTTTTCAAAATTTCCTTCAAGAAGTCTGGCAGATGGACCTCCTCGGTATCCAGCACCAGCGCCTCCTTGCGGGCTTCCCTGACTTTAGCCTTGATCATGTTCTTATCGTCGCCACACTCAGTGAGATCGACCTCCCATGGGGCTTTGCCAAAGAGCAGGAAATACAGCAATGCGCCTACCGAGAACACGTCAGACTTTGGCGTGAAGATGCCTCTGAAGGTCTCCGGAGCACGGAAAAACGGCGCTAAGTCTCCCAAGAAGAAGTTGGGACGGCCCAACACCATAGTCGAAACGTGACCAAGGTCGATAATGGTAGGCAGCAACATGCCGTCTTCAAGCTCCTTCAGCATGATGTTTGACGGCGTGATATCGTTATGGAGCAAGGCCTTAGAGTGCATGTAACGCAGGCCGTTCAACACACACAGCGTGATCTGCACGGCATCTTCCATGTCGAAAACGCCGTCTTTCTCCACGGACTGGTCGAGCAACTCGCCTTGATAGAACTCAGTCACCAAATAATGATAATCCTTGTTCCCTTTATGGAAACCACCATTGTCGACATAACGGACAACGTTGTCGTTGGCATCTTCGCTGAGTTCTTTACAAAACACGATTTCAAACACTTCTTTTCCTTCGAACAACAGCGACGAACTCATATTGCCCATGTCGAATACCTTGCAGAAATACAGCATATCGTCGCTGCCATATACGGTATAGGATTCAGCGACAGCGCCTTTCTTGATGAATGAGTTCACGGTATATTTACCGATCTTATCTCCTTTTTTAAACAGTTCCATAGCTTAGAGTTTATAGTGGTATGTTATGCCGAAATAGAAGCGATCCACCGGCTTTGTTACTTGAATATCGTTATCCATGCGAGCGGAGAACTCGAGGTGCTGACAGCGCGACAGCCTGTAATCGACTGAAAACACCGTGCGCACGTTGTCCACCACACTGGCTTTAGGGTCGTTGAGCAGCCAATGCAACTCCACTGAAAAGGAGTACTTGAATCGACTGTAAGGTGCTTGATAGCTTGCCTGAAGGCGGTTGCGCCAATAAAGCTTGGGGTTGACGCGATAGTCGGCCACGGTTTCATCCCTGAAGGTGACCATGACACGGCTCCTGAAAGAGAACTTAAACCTTCTATAGGTCTCCGCATAGTTGACATCAAGGCCAACACGGAAACGGTTCTCATAATACCCCCTGTCATTATATCTCCGGATGGCGCCACCGGTAAGTCCCACATGCATGCGGTTGTGAAGGAACGGATATTCCACCGTCACCGAGTTGAGCCAGCGGTCGAGCTGGGAGCAGTTATGGTCGAAACGCAACTCCTCCTCCACCTCAATGGCCCATTTATTCGTCAGGTTGGCTTCAAACTTTCCACTGACGATAGCGCCAAAATCAGTAGACCTCTCGCTCTGCGCAAGCAAAGGCATTGCCCCTGCCATCAGCAGCGCCAAGATCAGGATTGCCGTTCTCCGTTTTCCGTTTTTCACTATCAGAAATCTTTAAGTTTGGTGATAGTGCCAATCGTATTGGGCTCGCCGGGTGCTTGCTTGTACCATATCTTGATGAAAGCCACGTCACGCAGATAGTCGATATGGCCAATCTCCATTTTCTCGATCTTGATACCTGTACGCTCCTCCAAGTCTGCCTGCAGTTCTGATTCACGGCCTGCCTTCACCAGATCGATCTTGTCGTAAAGGATCACCTTCTCAGCCATCTGTTTCGCATGCCTGTTGCCTTCGAAAGCCCAGATGGCGAGGATCACCAATGCATTGGTGACAAATAGCTCAACATAGCTGGTAGTCAAGGCTTGGCCGTTGATGATGGAGACGCCCATGACGACGAAAAGATAGGTCATCTCACGGATACGCAGCGTCTCGGTTCGGTACCGGATCATGCCGAAGATGGCAAAAAGGCCGAGGGCGTAGGCCACATTCATCTTCATGTTATCCATCAAGGTGATAATCAAGAAGATCACCACGGCAAACATCATAAAGGTGAAGTAATAGTCACGCCGTTGCGACTTCTTGTAATAGAAGCAACGGATGATGATCCAGCATACGAGGAAGTTGAACACGAAACGGAACAGCAGGGTCCAAAAGCTCGTTGAGTCAAACAACGGGACGCCTAAAAAATTCACGTCCGAGACGCCTGGAGCCGTGCCGAATTCACGGGCAATATCGGGATCAAAACCGGGAACAGCTTGTAATAGTTTCATATAGAGGATGTTTGAAGTTTATTGATTCGTCTGATTTTTTTCTTGAAACGGTTCTGCTTGACCTCAGGCCGAGTCATGGCCGTTCCGATGCAGTATTTGCTAATTTTATAAGGCTTGATGCGAAGGTCGAACAGCACCTCTTTCAGCAATGACCGCGCCCTTCCATCTTGTTTAAGTTCCATGATCACCAGCGGATCTATCGAAGCCTTGGTGCCTGAAACGAAGTTGTTGAAATGCAAGTTGCAGTCGATGGTAAGGCGTTCTGTCTTTTCAAAATTGACCAAGGTAAAACGATCAAAAGCCGTCTCCAAGTTTGGGCTTAAGCTCTCTACGGGATATGGTTGTTTCTCCGTTAAGAATGACACTGTTTCAGGATCTTTGGTCACATCAGTTCCGGGCCTTACCTCGATGCGTTTCTTTTTGGTGCGTCCCTTATTGCTTTTATGCTTCACCTCGCAGAAGGTCAGCTGTGAATCCACATAGGTACGTACCCTAACTTTGTCGCGTACCAGATGCCTATCGTGATGGATGGTGTACATCTTGAGATCAGGCGTGTCGTAATACACGGTGCTGTATGGCGAAAGGCGGTTTCCTTCCACTTCCTGGGCATAGTAATGGTCACGAATCCCCTTGAGGATAGCGATCAACTCATTGGAGGTCACCAAAAACTTGGTGTCTACCCTATTCATGAGCTTCACATCCTTCATCTCATCGAGGGTGATGGGGAGCATGGCATTTACTATGTCAAGGATTTCAGGATTCACTTTGCCACGTATTCAAAAACCTTGACTGATTCCAACTTGCCGTTGGGATAATAGTTCAGTTGGCGACTCTTGGAGCCGTCTTCGTTATATTCGAACTTACGAATGCGCACTACTTTATCGCGATCGTTGTACTCAATCTCGCGCACCACTTTGGCGGTGATGTCGCTGTCAGGCGGGTATTCGCTGACCACGCGTGACTTCTGTCCGTAGCTGGCATACTCGATTTCCTCGATCTTTCGGCCTAATTCGTCGTAGGTGGTGACGTGGTCAAGGAATGGTATCTTAGCACCTGCTGCCGTGTTCCACTCTTTCAACACCATGCCTCTGCGGTTCTCACGCTTTTGGATGGTGGCATCGGAAACGGATTGCGAGAACGCCGGTAGCGCCACGAATGCCAATAAAAGAAGAATCAGATATTTCTTCATGGTAAATCAGGTTTTAAACTTTACTAAACTTGGACCCATACCACGAAGGTAGTGTCAGGTTCCATTTGCAAGATCTCATTGGCGCCAACGGTGACGGTGTCGATCATCGGCGAGGGCACTTCATTGGCATCCTCGGTGTAAGTAAATACTTCGTAAGTTCCTGGAAGCACCTTTTGGAAAGCAAACACGCCACCAAGTCCCACGCGGACATCATCTTGGTGGTAGGTATCGCCGAGTTTGCGAAGGTAGACTCGATGCTCGTAGGCCCATCCTGAGCCACGTGGGCTCGCACCATGGAAATACAAAGCCCAGACCTTGCCTTGAATGACAGAGGTGCCGTATGACTTTCCGTCATGGATGTAGATGGTGGGGACCTTAGCGACTTGACCACGTTCGAGGGTCACCGTCTCAGAAACGGCTACCTTCTCGCCTGTCGCAAGCGTGGAATAGGCAAACACGGTGTACTCGCCTGGTGTTAGATACTCAAACTGATACATGCCATCGGGACCGGTTTCCACGTCATCGCCATAGAAAGGTTTATCGCCATAAACGATGAAGACATCTGTCTTGGAAGCGTCCAACGTATCCACATTCAAGTTATAGTCATCATCAGGATGATGAATGAGTTTCACATAACCTTGCACCGTTCCGGTGCCGCCTTCACCCTCTTTGTTGTTGCAGGCGCCACAAAGCGCCAGCAGCAAGGCGAATCCCATAGTTAAAACAGCAATTTTTTTCATGGTTCAAGTTTTTCAATGTTTTCGCAGGCCTTGTTCAGCACCTTTACGAAGTCTTTCAGTTCCTCTTCCGGAATGCCTTCCAAGATATCGTTGACAGCGGCGATAGCCACTTTTTTGGTATTGTCTTTCATAGCGAGCCCGGCTTTGGAGAGCTTGATATTGTTGACACGGCGGTCCGCCGTGTCAACAACACGCTGTACCAGGCCCTTTTTCTCCAGGTTGTCGATGAACTGGGTCACAGAATTTTTGTCCTTCTGGATGATATACGCGATGTTCTGCTGGGTCATCTCGCCTTGATTCCAAAGCGTATCCATCACCAGGAACTGTTCAGCCGTAAGATTGATTCCCTCTTTCTTAAAGACCGAAGCGATATGTTTTTTCAACTTACAGTTGAGAATGTTGACCAGAACGCCAACCTGTTTGACGAGCATCATAGCTTAATAGTTATAAGGGATGGCCATATTGGGCACCTCGGTGCCATCGTACACGCCCTTGTCAAGCTTTTCCTTGACTTCCTTGAAGGCGTTCAGTGTGTATTCCACATCCTCCATGCTGTGAGCGGCGGTGGGGATGATACGGAAGATGATCATGCCCTTGGGGATGACAGGATAAGTCACCACCGAGCAGAAGATACGGTAGTTCTCGCGCAAGTCCTTGGCGATGTTGGTGGCTTGCACCACGTCACCCTTCACATGTACTGGGGTAACGCAGGCCTCGGCAGGACCAATGTCGAAGCCCATGTTGCGGAAGCCTTCCTGCAAGGTACGGGTCACCTTCCAGAGCTGGGCGCGCAAACGGTCGCCTTCCTCGCCACGGATAATCTCGAGACGCTTTTCGCAGCCTTCCACAATGGCTAACGGCAAACTCTTGGCATACATCTGTGAACGCATGTTGTAGCGTAAGTACTCGATCACGTGTCTCGGGCCAGCCACAAAGCCGCCGATGATGGCCATTGCCTTGGCGTATGCGCCAATGTAGATGTCGATGTCGTCCATCACGCCAAAGTGCTCTGAAGTGCCGCGACCGGTAGGTCCCATCACGCCAAAGCCATGGGCGTCGTCGATGAGGATGCGGAAGTTGTATTTCTTTTTCAGCTTGACGATGCCAGCCAAGTCACCCAAAGCGCCGGTCATGCCATACACGCCTTCAGTGATCACGAGGATGCCGCCACCAGTTTCCTTCACCACTTCAGTAGCCACCTGCAGCTTCTGTTCCAGGCTGGCCATGTCGTTGTGACGGTACTTGTATTTGTTGCCAAGATGCAACCGTATGCCGTCGAGCAGGCAAGCGTGAGCCTCGTTATCGTAAACGATGACATCATGAGGGCTGGTAAGGGTATCGATGGTAGAGACGATGCCTTGGTAACCAAAGTTGAACAGGTAAGCGGCTTCCTTCTTCTCGAAGTCGGCCAGCTCTTTCTCGAAATGCTCATGCATGCGGGTCTGACCCGACATCATACGGGCACCCATTGGAGCGGCAAGGCCCCAGCGAGCAGCGCCCTCGGCATCAGCCTTTCGGATGGCAGGATGGTTGGCCAAGCCAAGATAATTGTTCAAACTCCAGCAAAGCACTTCTTTGCCATTGAAAACCATACGGGGACCAAGTTCACCTTCCAAGCGAGGGAAAGCAAAATAACCATCAGCACGCTCACGGTACTGCCCAATCGGACCACCGGAGTCCTTTGCTATTCTTTCAAATATATCCATTTTTAAAGGTTTATAGAATTTAACTTTTGACAATTTTTCAAACTCACAAAATTAGTAAATATATTGATTATCCACAACCTTAGATTTATTACTTTTGCAAAAAATAATGAACCCATGTTGGATTTAAAAGGCAAACATGCCATTGTAACCGGAGGTGGAACGGGCATTGGCCGCTCCATCGCCATCCATCTGGCACAAGAAGGCTGCAACCTGATCCTCACTGGATTGGGCATTGACGACTTGAACAAGGTGAAAGGCGAATGTGAGACCCTGGGCGTTCAAGCCTGGGCCACGGAGACCCGACTCGATGACTACAGTTCCATAGATGAATTCCACGATTACGTGATGCAACTTGGTGTGAGCATCGACCTCTTTGTGCTGAACGCCGGCATCTCGCAACGCGAGAAGGCGCTCGACACCGACTTCTGCGTTGATGAGAAAATCCTGAAAATCGACTTCCTGAGCGGAGTATATCTCGTCAAGAAATTTGGCGATATGATCAAGGCTGCGGAACACGTACAATTCTCAGTAACCACTTCATTATCAGGATTATTCGGATTTCCATTACGTTCTGCTTACTGTGCCGCCAAACACGCCCTGTTCGGCTTCTATGAATCGTTGGAACTGGAGTATTCCAACATCAACGTCACCTTCCTCATCCCCGGCCGCATCAACACGCAGATCAGCAAGAGTGCCCTGATGGGCGACGGCAGTGCCCATGCCAAGATGGACGCTGGACAAGCCAACGGCTTGGATGTGGACAAATGCGGAGCTATCGCGGTACGAGCCATCAAACGGCAAAGGCACCGTAAACTCATTGGCAAGACCGAGCTGTTGATGGCTTACATCCATAAATGGTGTTTGCCTCTCTACTATAAGTTATCAAGAAAAATCTCAGCGACATGAAAGAAAAAGTGATTTGTGGCATACAACAAGTGGGCATCGGAGTCAACGACTTCGTGGAGGCCTGGAAGTGGTATTACGACAACTTCGGTTTTGAAGTGAAGATTGTCGATGACGAAGGCGTGGCGGAACGCATGCTCCCATACACGGGAGGCAAGCCGCAGCCCCGTCGCTCGGGCATCGCCGTCAATATCCGTGGCGGTGGAGGCTTCGAGATCTGGCAACCCAAGGGCCGTGAGTTCAACTATCTGAAAGAGCCGCTTCGCTTGGGCGACTTGGGCATCCTTATCGCCAAGGTCAAAACTGCCGATATTGAGAATGCTTACAATACATTTATTAATAAAGGTGCTGATGTCATCAGTGAGATCTTCACCGCTCCCACAGGACAAAAGCACTTCTTCATGAAGGATCCATACGGCAACCTATTCGAGTTGGAGGAAGACGACTACGTCTTTGTCGACGAGAAGAAGACCACGGGCGGTGCTAACGGCGCTGTCATCGGCGTGAGCGACATGGACCGTTCCCTACCCTTCTACAAGAAGCTCCTCGAATACGATAAAATCGTTTTTGACCAAACGGCAGTGTTTGATGACCTGAAGCCGCTTCCTGGTGGCGATGGCAAGCTGCGTCGCGTCATCCTCGAGCGTTCCAAGCCCATCGAAGGCCCCTTGAGCCGCATCATGGGCACCTCTCATTTGGAGTTGATTCAAAGCGTCGACGGTCCAGGCAAGAAACTCTTCGAGGGCCGTTACTGGGGCGATCCCGGATTCATCCATCTCTGCTTCGACGTGCGCAATATGGCGGCGGTTAAGGCAGAGACCGAGGCCATGGGGCATCCCTTTGTGTGCGATAGCGGCGCCGACTTCGGCATGGGCGAGGCCAACGGCCACTTCACATACGTCGAAGACCCCGATGGCACACTCATCGAGTTCGTCGAGACTTTCAAGATCCCAATCATCAAGAAAATAGGATTGTATCTCAACTTGGCCAACAAAGACGACCACAAGCCGCTTGGCATCCTCAAGCTGCTTCGGTTTGCCAAAGTAAAACGAGAGAATATCAAATAAAAAAGCCGCGCGATGCGCGGCTTTTTTTTCATAAAGCTCTATTTTTTATTTCTTAACATTCAGCTTAGCCTTGACATCCTTTGAAGCGTCGATGGCATCAGCGCCGAGGTAAACGATGGTACCACCAGCATTGTCGATGATATAGGTGTAACCCTTTTCCTTACCGACAGCGTTAATAGCATTTTGAACTTTGTCAAGAACGGGCTTCAGCAGCTCTTCCTGCTTCTTAGCCATTTCCTCTTCGGCATTGGCGCGGAACTGCTGGATGCGGTTTTCCATGTCAACGATTTCTTTTTCCTTGGACTGTTTCACCAAGTTTGACAATGAAGCCTGGTTAGCCTCGTAATCCTGAACCTTATTGGAATACTCGGTCAGCATGGTTTGCAGCTGAGCTTGCAGCTCGTTGTAATAAGCCTCCAAATTGGTCTTAACTTTAGCGCTTTCGGGCATGGATTCCAAAATCTCAGCGGAATTGACGTAGGCAATCTTCATCTGGGCATTGGCAACTCCTGACAACACGAAGAGGGCCACTCCCAAAAACAATACTTTGAAATACTTCTTCATTTTATAACTATTTATGATTTAACTATTCTTGTTTTTCGTTGAGGGCGCAAAGATAGCAAAAATTTCGTTTTGTCGAATCGGTTTTTACTTTTTTCCAGTCTTTGCGGGTGTATTCGTCTTGCCTGAAGTACCTGGAGCGGTGGCCGTGGCGCGTTTGCGGTCCTCACGACGGACGGTCTGCATCACGTTGCTCAGCTGGTCGAGGACATCATCGCTGACATCCACTTTGTCGGAAGCATAGAGGATTGAAGTTCCCGAGGCCATGTCGAAAACGAAGGTATAACCCTTGGTCTGGGCGAGTTCTGTCAGCGCGGTGTAGATCTTTTCCTGGATGGGCTGCACAAGCTCAGTTCGTTTTTGGTACAGCTGACCTTCAGCGCCAAAATACTGCATCTGCAGATTCTTGGCCTCCTGTTCCTTATTAATGATCTCCTGCTCACGGGCGTGTTTCTGATCTTCCGAAAGCAGCACCATCTCGGTCTGGTATTTCTGATACATTTCCGACACTTTGTCATACAAGGCCTTCACCTCGTTCTGCCATTTGGCTGAAAGTGTGTTGAGTTCTTCCTGTGCATCGCCGTATTCAGGAATCTTACTCGAGATGTAATAGGAGGCG
>JAEEGJ010017164.1_pt1 | contig 16439 bp, 11 predicted proteins | sample 8958761 | NCBI WGS metagenome assembly JAEEGJ01 (sample SAMN16246546, study PRJNA631951) | gut metagenome | biome: gut microbiome; feature: rumen; material: RS-attached | host: Bos | place: Iran: Karaj | collected 2018-10
CTGCATAAGGTCTATGCCTATCTCAACCTGAACGAGATTCTTGAGGTCGAGGCTCAGTCCAAAGATATCAAGAATGAAAAGAAACGTCAGGAGTATCTCGCCAACTACCGTTACGATACGCTTTTCGTAGCTTGCTACATAGCCAAGACCCGCCAGCAGGTAAAGCGTGCAGCACCTGGTGGTGAGGGTTACGTGATGGACCACTTCAATCCGAAAGCAGTCCAGAATTACTTCAAGCGTTTTGACAAGGCTTTCGCAGCCAGTGGCGTGCCTTATCCTCACACGTTCTTCAACGACAGTTACGAGGTCTATGAGGCCGACTGGACACCTGCTATGCTTGACGAATTCAAGGCTCGTCGCGGCTATGCCCTCGAGGAATATTTCCCCGTCTTCATGGATGCGAGCTATGATGATTCGAAATATTTCTCTATCAATCATCGCACTTACCCGCAAGCCAAAGGAATCCGATTCAGGACACACGAGGAGGTGATTGCCGACTATCGTCTCACGTTGAACGACCTCCTGCAGAAGATGTTCACTAATCCTTGGATTAAGTGGGCTCATTCCCATGGGGCAAAGGTCCGCAATCAGGCACATGGCAGCCCTGCTAATCTGCTTGACCTATATGCCTCTGTCGATATTCCCGAAATCGAGAGCTTCGGTCTTTCCGATTTCGGCATCCAGGGTTTGCGAACCGATACGCTTACGCGTCGCAACGATTCCGACCTCTCTATGCTCAAATATCCAGCCTCTGCTGCACACTTCTACGGCAAGGAGTTTGTTTCGGCCGAAACCTTCACTTGGCTTACCGAGCATTTCCGCACTTCGCTCAGCCAGTGTAAGCCCGACTTCGACCTGATGATGGTGGCAGGTGTCAACCATTGCTACTTCCATGGTACTACGTATTCGCCTAAGGATGCTCCATGGCCAGGTCATTTATTCTATGCGTCGATGGAGATGTCGCCCATCAACACAATTTGGGCCGATGCACCTGCGTTCTTCGAATATATTACTCGTGTCCAGTCGTGGATGCAGTATGGACAGCCCGACAATGACTTGCTCGTCTATATGCCTTTCAACGATATCATTCATGAGTATCCGGGCAGACTTTTGCAGTTCGACATCCATTCGATGGCCAAGAAGGCACCTCGCTTCATTCACGCGGTCAATACCATCTACAATGCGGGTTACGATATGGACTATTGCTCCGATCGCATGATAATTGACATCACTGGCGTCGATCCGCAAGGTCGCATCATTGCTCCTAGTGGTGTGCGCTACAAGGCTTTGATTCTGCCTGAGGTCAAGTATCTTCCTGACAATGTCAAAGCACGTCTCGAAAAATGGAAGGTCTTTGGTGCTACCATCATCACCGTCGATAATCCTGATGATTATGTCTCGGCTTTGAAGAAATACCCTGCTATTGTTCCCGAGGATATGACAGCACTGCATGGACTCAAGTACATTCGTCGTCATAATATCACTGGTTATCATTACTTCATCACGAGTCTGCAGGACAAGGGTGTGGATGATTGGGTTGCGCTTTCCACCGAAGCACACCGAGCTTATATCTTCAATCCGTTGACCGGTGAAGTTCGCGAGACTCCCGTACGTCAGCAGAATGGTCGCTCTGAGGTTTATCTCCGTCTTGCCAGTGGTGAGAGTTGCATCCTTCAGACCATCGTTGCTGATCGTCAGCTCACGTCTTTCGATAGTTCCAAGGAGAAAACTCTTCCAAAGATTAAGGCTGCTCCTCGTACCTATATGGCTCCTATTGACTTGACTGGCAACACTTGGACGCTTGTGCCTCGCCAATTCGAGTCATGGGGAAACACAAGTTCACAGACTATTCGTGGACTCAAGCCGTGGACAGCCCTTGGCAAGCCTTGGGAAACCGGCAAGGGAACGGTGCGTTACAAGACCACGGTTAATGTTCCTGCTGGTTCCATCAGCGGCTCAAGTGACGTGCTCCTCGACCTCGGTGATGTGCGCGAAAGTGCTCATGTTTATATCAATGGTCGCGATGCAGGTGTGGCATTCTGTGCTCCATTCCAATTGAGTGTAGGAAAATATCTGCACGCAGGTAGCAACACCATTGAGATTGACGTTACAGGTCTGGCGGCTAACTATGTGGCCGAGATGGATCGACAGGGCATTGTGTGGCGTATCTTCAAGAATGCCAACATCGCCAATCTCAAGGGCGGAGCAGTCAGCTACTATGGAAACTGGGATGTTATGCCTTGTGGCCTCAATTCCACTGTCAAGCTGATTCCTATCAAATAAAGAGTCAGCACCTTTTGAACCCTTCGAACTTTTCTGAACTTTTCGAACGCTAAAAATGAAAATAGCAGCCTTATTATCAGGTGGTGTGGACAGCAGCGTTGCTGTCCACCTGCTTTGTGAACAAGGTTATCATCCCGACCTTTTTTATATCAAGATTGGTATGGATGATGACGGATATAGTTGTCCGCAGGAAGAGGACCTCGAGATTGTTCGAGCTATGGCACGACGCTATGGCTTGACGTACGATGTGGTCGATTTGCAGAAGGACTATTGGGATAATGTCGTGGCCTATACCATCGACAAGGTACGTCGTGGCTTTACTCCGAATCCCGATGTAATGTGTAATCGTCTGATCAAGTTCGGCGCTTTTGATCAAAAGGTTGGACATCTTTATGACAAAACTGCAACGGGACATTATGCCACTGTCATCGAGGAGGATGGTCGTTCCTGGCTTGGCACTACGCCCGACCCTGTGAAGGATCAGACCGATTTCTTGGCACAGCTAACAGGCTTGCAGGTCTCTCATAGCATGTTCCCCATCGGAATGATGGCCAAAGGAGAAGTGCGTCGAATTGCAGAGGAGGCCAAACTCCCTAGTGCACATCGCAAGGATTCGCAGGGCATCTGTTTCTTAGGTAAGATTGACTATAATCAGTTCATTGAGCGTTTCCTTGGAAAGAAGGAAGGGCCGATAGTGGAGATTGAGACGGGTAAGGTTTTAGGCCATCATCAGGGATTTTGGTTCCATACCATTGGTCAGCGCAAAGGCCTTTATCTCAGTGGCGGTCCATGGTTCGTTGTTAAGAAGGACATCAACGAGAACATTATCTATGTAAGCAAGGGCTATCAGCCCGAAGCGCAGATGAAGGATGAGCTCGTAATGCGCGATATGCATTGGATAACGCTTGATCCTTTTGCAGAACAGACCAAAATCTTCCCTGTTGCAAACGATGAGGCTCCTGTTCTCTTCAAGATCCGCCATGTGGCCGAGCTGCGTTCCGGCCGCTTGACACGTCGAGCCGATGGCAGCTATCACCTTCAGATGGATGCCAAGACCAATGGTGTCGCTCCTGGCCAATTCTGCGTTATTTACACCCCCGACGGCCGCATTTGCCTCGGTTCAGGCGAGATTGCTTGGGAATAATAGTTAAATCAACAATCAACATCCGACAAGTTGAGCGAAGACGATATTTAAGAAAAATGAAAAGAGTCTCTTTATTTCTATTGTTGTTGCTTGGCGTTTTCGCATCATCTTGCCAAGAAACTGAAGATGCATTAGTCGTTAAAACTGAATGTGGCAAGGTTCGTGGTACGGTGCAGGAGGGCACGATGGCTTTCCTCGGCATTCCATATGCTCGGGTTGAACGCTTTATGCCGCCTCTTCCTGTTGAGCCGTGGGACACTGTACGAGTTTGTGACCATTTTGGTCCGCAAGTGATGCAGCAGACTTGGGGTAAGGAATTGTCCGAAAGTGAGATGTCGGAGCAGAACTCTTGTGTACTCAATGTGTGGACTACCGACAAGAGGGGACGACGTCCCGTGATGCTATGGATTCATGGCGGAGGTTTCGACTCCGGTTCATCGGCTTGGGATCCAGGTATGTGCTTGGCAAAGAAGGATGTAGTGGTGGTCAGTTTGAATCATCGCCTAAACATTTTGGGATTCTTGGATCTATCCGGAGTTTCCGAGAAATACAAGTATTCAGGCAATGTAGGTATGCTCGACATCGTGGCTGCACTGCAATGGATTCGCGACAATATTGCAGGCTTCGGAGGCGACCCGCAGAACGTCACCATCTTCGGTGAATCGGGAGGTGGGGGTAAGGTAGGTACATTGATGTGTATGCCTGCAGCCAAGGGACTATTTCATAAGGCCATCATTATGAGCGGAACTATCTTGAATGTCAACACGCAAGAGATGACACAATCTTTGGGTAAGGCTGTGCTTGCCGAGTTAGGCATTGGCGAGAAAGATATTGACCAGCTTCGCGACATTCCATATCAGCAACTCTATGATGCCGGTCAACGTGCCATGGCCGCAAGCATTGGCACACGTCGACCCGGAACACCGATGATGTGGGGCTTCGGGCCTACACCCGATGGGGAAGTGCTCCTTCAACAACCTTTCCAACCTGGATTTGCAAGCATTTCCGACAATGTGCCTCTGCTCATGGGTACAACATTTAATGAACTGCAAAAGCTGCAATACAATCGTGAACTCACCATCCAACAGGCACGCGAAGAACTGCAAAAGACCTTCGGTAACGAAACTAATGCTTACATCGAGGCATTTGGTAAAGCATGGCCCAATTATTCACCACAGGACCTGCTGAGCATCGATTGGCTCTTCCGTCCCAAGACGCTCATCACCCTCGATGCCATTGGAGGACATCGTCAGGCCCCGACTTATGCCTATCTTTTTACATGGCGTTCACCCGTGAGCCACGGCTCGGTGCATGGTAACGAACTGTGTTTTTGCTTCAATCGTCTCCACCAAGCTCCCAACATTGTGCCCGAGCCCTCATCCGATGATTTGAGTTTGGCCGATACCATGTCCAATATCTGGTCTGCCTTTGCTCATACAGGTAATCCCAACGTTGATGACCTTCCTGCTTGGCAACCTTACAACAAGGAAAACGGCGAAGTGATGATCGTGGATTACAACTGTGAACTTCGTCACAACCACGACCGTCAGCTCGAAGAAATCATCAATCGTCATTGCTTCCTCCAGCTCGACGAGTTCCGTGCCAAGACGCAGTAAAACTTAATTGACAAATGTCTGATAACGTGCATAAAATATCTCTAAACATGCCGTTTTTTCATCGAAATGATAAAATTGGGGTATTATATTTCATATTTTGGGCAAAAAAATTGTGGAATTCGTAAATTTGTCATATCTTTGTCCCATTATACGGAGATATAAAATTTTGATATCTATGAATAATAAGTTTGATTACTCATCGAAGACCCTCCTCATTTGCCTCCTCGTTTGGCTTCTTCCAAACATCATTTGGGCACAGACCAATGATGAGGATCCATCGGTCGTAGCAACGGGTTCATGTGGCGAATCCGTCACTTACACCATCTATTCCGATATGTCGATGGTGATTTCGGGTTCAGGAGAGATGAAGGATTATGTGGATGCTGATCTTCACATAGATGACGACTATTATCAGAAAATCAAGAGCGTTACTATTGAAGAGGGCGTGACCTCCATTGGCGAGTTCGCATTCTACTATTGTACCAGTTTGACTTCGGTGACTATAGAGAATGGTGTTACCCACATTGGTAATGCAGCATTCAACGAGTGTTATAGCTTAGCTTCAGTAACTATTCCGAATAGTGTGACAGAAATCGGCAATGGTGCGTTCTATTTATGCTCCGACTTGTCTTCGGTTGAAATCCCTAGCAGTTTGACAGCCCTTAGTTCCGCCCTTTTCTTCGGTTGCACGAGCTTAGCTTCGATTACTATCCCCGAGAGTGTGACCGAGATAGGCGATGCTGCTTTCGAATGGTGTACAAGTTTGACGTCTATCTCAATCCCGGCAAGTGTACAGAGTATTGGCGAAGGCGTGTTTGGCAGTTGTACGAACCTTTCATCGATTACAGTCGATGCGGCCAACACTGTTTACGATTCTCGCGACAATTGCAATGCTATCATCGAAACATCGACCACCACCTTGATTGCTGGATGCATGAGCACCATAATCCCTGCGAGTGTTACCACTATCGGAGGCTATGCCTTCTACGAATGTTCAGAACTGACCTCGGTGACAATTGGTAATGAGGTGATCGCCATCGATGATTATGCTTTCGCCAATTGTAAAGGTTTGACTTCGATTACAGTTGAAAACGAAACGCCCATCTCTATCAGTCACAAGGTGTTCTTGAATGTCGATAAGTCTGCATGTACACTCTATGTCCCTGCAGGCAGCAAGTCAGCCTATGAAAGTGCTGAGGGATGGAAAGAATTTGAGAATATTGAGGAGACTGAAAACTTTGTCATTGGTGACGCGAATGGCGATGGTGAGGTGCTCATAGGTGATGTTATCGCCATTTTGAACTATATCGTAGGCGTAACCTCCGAAAACTTCAACGAGAAGGCGGCTGATGCCAATGGTGATGGAGAGATCCTTATCGGTGATGTCATCACAGTACTGAATATCATCGTGGGACTGTAGTTTGATTGTTTTCAGAAGGCGATATTCGATACTGACTTTTTGAAAGTTTTGCGTTACTTTTTTATTTATTGGAATTGAGCAAATTAATCATTATGAAAAGGACTGTATTATCGAGCTTAATGCTCACAGGTATGCTTGTCTTCAGCTCGAGTGCAGCTGATTTTGGTGGCAAATTCTATGTGGAGGATGCAGTCATCAATCCTGGTGAGACTACTGTGCTCTCCATCCAGTTAGATAATGATGTCGAAGTAAGTGGTTTCCAGTTCCAGATGCTTTTGCCAGTGGGTATTGCTTATCAAGGTTGGAATATCAACGAAGAGCGGTTGCCTGTAGGAGCCAGTGCGAAAGACTTGCTGTCAATGCAACGTTTCAATAAAAGCAAGCTTACACTGGTTGGCGCATTGAATTGTGGAGCTACCGCTTCGTTCACGAAAGCACAGGGTGAACTCGCTAAGATTACTATCGTGGCTTCTCCAAACATTCCGCAGGGTACTTATCTTGTTGAGCTGCGTGGCATCGATATCTGCGATTCGATGGGCAATGACTATATCGTTCCATCTACAACCTTTACCCTCACTGTGGGTGAGCCTTCTAGCATCGAAGCACTGTATAATGAGAAAAGTAATGCTCAGATATTTGATCTTCTAGGTCGTCGTCAAAAAGAGGTTCCAGAAGGACAGGCGGGTATTGTAAATGGCCGTGCTGTTTATAGGAAGTAATGACTTCTAAGTAATCATTTCTATATGAATTATAATAACTATGATTACTATGAAAACTATACAAGTTAAAAGTTCCCGCGCGATGAATGCCTTCATCTGTATGCTTGTCTGCTGGCTTGTTCCGAGCAGCATTTGGGCATCTGTGGAAGTCGATGGCATATACTATGACTTGAACACAACTGCTAAGACAGCAGCGGTGGCTTCCAATCCAAATTATTATTCAGGAGCTATCGATATCCCCTCCAGTTTCTTCTATAATGGCAGCACATACAATGTGAAGAGCATTGGTAGTTGTGCCTTCTTGAATTGCAGTGAATTGATATCAATCACCTTCCCAAACAGTGTGACCACTATCGGCTCAAGTGCCTTTGAACGTTGCACGGGATTGACCGATGTGGTCATTGGCGATGGAGTTACTTTTATTGACTATGAGGCTTTCAAAAACTGCAGCAGCCTCAGCAGTCTTACCCTTCCCTCCAGCTTGAAGACGATAGAAAATGAAACGTTCTCGGGCTGCACCTCTCTTTCGGAGATTATAGCCAAACGCACGACACCGCCAACAATAGTCAGCACCACGTTTGATGGAGTTGATAAGACGGCCTGTATGATCTATGTCCCCGAGGGCTGCCAATCAACGTATGCTAGCGCAACGAACTGGAAGGCCTTCACCAATATTGTGGAGCGCACAGTCGTGGCCTATGATGGTTGTGGCGCTAATGTCACCTACACCATCTACTCGGATATGACTATGGTGATTTCGGGTACGGGAAACATGGATATGTTGCTTTTTGCAGATCATCCCACATATGACGGTTATTGCCATTCTATAAAAAAGGTGATTATCGAGGAAGGTGTAAGCGGTATTGGCCCTTATGCTTTCAATGAATGCACAGGAATGATATCAGTGACAATACCAAGTACCGTGAACGAAATCTTCACAACCCCTTTCGCTGGCAGCATTAGTTTGACCACAATGACTGTAGCATCGGGCAACACTACATACGATTCACGCGATAATTGTAATGCCATCATTGAGACATCAACCAATACTTTGATTGCCGGCTGCAAGAATTCGATTATCCCGATCAGTGTAACCTCCATCGGTGATGGTGCTTTCAGTCAATGTACTGGCCTGACCTCTGTGACAATTCCTAATAGCGTGACCTCAATAGGTAAAAATGCTTTCAATAGTTGCACTGGTTTGACCTCTGTTATTGTTGAGGGTGAAACTCCTGCATCAGTTGGTAAGAATGCGTTTTATAGGGTCGATAAAACAAATTGCACCCTCTATGTGCCAATAGGCAGCAAGACGGCATACGAAAGTGCCGAGGGTTGGAGTGAATTTCAGAACATTGTAGAACTGGGTGAAGAATCTGACACTGATATTTCTGTGCTCGACAATGCGATTTATTTAGAGCAAGTTGAGAGCCGTATCGGCGTAACTATGGACATCCCGGTGATGCTTAAAAACAGTTATCCAGTCCGAGGTTTCATATTCACAATGGAACTCCCTGAAGGCTCGACTATCAATAGTTGGGAACCGAGCACGAACCGTCTGCCAGAAGGAGCCACCCTTAGCGACATGTTTTCGCCTGCGAAGATTGATGGTAACAAAATTAACGTGGCTTGTACGCTCAATTATGGGAATGCCACTTTTACGGGCAATGATGGAGAGATTGGGACTGTCAATGTCACCTTTGCTAATGATATGGAAGTTGGCGAATATCCCATCTATCTGACCGCTTGTGATATTTCGGATGCGGGCGGAACGGACAAAAAACTTGCCGACATCAAGGCCACGCTCGTCCTCGAAGACTACGTAGTAGGCGATGCGAACAGCGATGGTGAGGTGCTCATCGGTGATGTTATCACCATATTGAACTACATCGTTGGCGTTACTTCCGAAAACTTCAACGAGAAGGCTGCTGATGCTAATGGCGACGGCGAGATCCTTATCGGTGACGTTATCGCAGTATTGAACATTATCGTGAGTCAATAGTTTGTATTCTAAAAAAAAAGAAGTTAGTTTTTAATACATTTATAAGAAGCAATGAAAATTAAAATGATTTCAAGCCTCGTGCTTGCAGGCATGGTCGCCTTTGGAGCACAGGCAGAGGACTTTACTGGTAGTCTTTATATCAAGGATGCCGTTATAACACCAGGAGGGAAAACGACGCTTTCTGTCCAATTGGAGAACAACATTGGAGTTTCAGGTTTCCAGTTGGATATGAGATTGCCAGAAGGTATCCGCTATAGCAACTGGGGACTCAGCGAGAAACGATTGCCATCAGGAGCGACTGCAGGAGACTGTGTCAAGAGCCAGTCCTTCGAGAACCAATTGTTCAAAGGAGGTATAGCTATAAGTTTTGGCGAAAATGCAGTTTACACAGGCACTTCGGGTGAAGTTGCTGTCATCACTATCGAGGCAGATGCTTCAGTAGCAGAGGGCATTTATACCATTGAGTTGGAGAATGTGGTATTGGCTTTTCCTCCGAATAAAGATAAAAAAATTCAAGGGACAAGCTTTACTCTTACTGTAAAAGACTACGATGAAGGCTACAACGTAGAGATCCTGCCTTTCGCTTTCACTGGAGGCACTAATGTTAGTCAGCCGATAATTTTGTCTAATAAAACGGCCATAACCAATATTGCATTCGATGTCGAGGTCCCCTCGTATTTTACAGATAATGGCTTGAGTAGAGTGTCATTAGTTCTTGATGATTGGGATTTCACCACCAAGAGTCAGATTAGCTCCAATATAATACATGTTACAATTGATGCCGCATCTGGTAGCTCAATAGCAGAAGGTGAAGTAAATAAAATTGCAAATTTAGGAATTAGACAAAACTCGGGAGTATCTGCTGCCGTCCATCCCATTTCCATCAAGAATATCCAGATGACTGATGTGAATGGCAAGAGCTACTTGGGTGCTCCCTACACCACTGAAATCTTTGTGGGTAATTCTCCTAAGGCTACAGCAACCGATGGCGTTGCTGCTTTCCATGGCAATTATGGAGGTGTTACAGAATTTGCATTGTTGAAGGCTGCTCTGCCCACAGGCGCTACTATAGACTTGACTGAAGTAAGTGCGATGGCTGAAGATGCTACCACATTGAAGACCGACAATGTGATTGTGACTGCCGATGCTGTGGCATATGGTCGTACCGTATCCAATGAATGGGGTACACTGTGTCTGCCTTTCGCTGTTGAGTCGGATGACAATATCCAGCTCTACGAAATGTCAGGAGCAAGCAGCGAGTCATTGTCGTTCGAAAAGGTATCTTCGGCTGCTGCAAATACCCCACTGGTCTTCAAGGCTACGGGTGGTTTCTCAATTAAGACCACTAATGATGGAACATTTGACGTAGGTTTTGCAGCTGCTAATCCTAAAGTCAGCATAACACCAAGCGTCACTAACTGGGTCGTCAATGGTTCGTTCATCGATGAGTCAATCGATGTAAGCAGCTTGCAGGCATACGCACTCAGCGGAGGCCAGTTCCATAGGGCTACAAGCAAAATCAATGTGAAAGCCTTCCGTGCATGGTTCCAGAACAAAGGAGCTCCGATGGGCGCGGCCATTCGTATCGAGGAAGGAACTGATGGCATCGACTTCGTAGAACAGGAGGACGGTAGTGTCAAGCTGATCTATGACATGCAAGGCCGTTTGCTCAAAAATGGCGAGCAACAGCAAATGTATATCGAGAATGGAAAGAAAGTGATTTCAATTAACAAATAATAATTAACAATTAACAATTATATGTTAGTTGTAAAAATACGATAAATATGAAAAAGACATATATTATTCCTGTCATCCGTTTGCACACTGTTCAAACTTCCAACATCATCGTCACTTCGGATAACATTCCGATCGGTGATGACCAGGGTGAAGTTTCGACCGATGCTCCTCGCAGAAACGACGATTGGTCGGACTATAACCGATAACAAATTGCTTTTTGCCTAATATGAGGGCGTGTACAAAGGTAATCGACCTTATACACGCCCTCATATTTATTCTTTGCCGTTTAATAATCTGTGTAAGTCTTCTATTATGGCCTTTGTTCGGATATTCGCCCCTTCTTGGGTCATGTGATAAGGGGTATCGAAGAACAACGAATCCTCAAAGGAATATTTTGATGGAGGAGATTGCCAAGGAACACCATTTTCTTTTAGACAGAATGCAAGCGAGTCAATCTGCTTAACACAGCTTTTGAAATTACTTTTCATTAATGGCGGTGGGAGAAATACAAGTTTAATGCCTTTTGATTTGGTGTAGTCACGAATATATTTGTAATAATCGATAAGCTCTCCATCCATAACACCTGATATATTATAATTTTTGATGAAATCCTTGTGCTTCCTCTCCCATTCAATATCTCCAAATTCGTTTAAAGCATTAGCAGAATAAACGTCATCATACTCCTCAACATCTTTATGCCTAGATGTCCCGAGATTATGTATTCCTATGAATTTATAGATAAAAAGCCATTGGCGTAAAGAAAGTTTTCGATATGCTTCCGGCAAATGAGAACTTAATATCCTCAATAGATTGTAACCTCCATACAATCGCTCTTTCTCGCCACCATACTCTGGACTTAAAATGACAATATCTCCATCACGAAGCATGTCTTTGTACGTTTCAAACTGCATTCTGAGTCCTATCATAGCATGAGTACATGTATTGACAACAGGAAGATCAAAGGCTTCGTGAATCAACCTTGAATTAAAGCCAAAGGCGCCACTTGATCCGCCAATAATGACAATCTTTCTGGAATCCTTAAGAGCCTTAAGACGATAATAGGCAAGCGAAAAGTTGCGTTCGTGAGAATAGTAGCTCGCATTATCAACTTTCCTAAGTATAGCGATGTCAATAAGTATAATCATTACAAATGAAACAATCGCTATTATTGATACTTTTATCAAAAACTGTTTCATTAGAATTGGAAATATATAAAAGGACTATTATCGTAAAAGCGTTCCATATATGCTAAGTACGACATGCTGATTATCACGAGGTAAATAGTCCACCTGACAATCCTATAATTAAATGGCTTCATATTCGTAAACTGCAAAGCATGCTGTTTGTCCCTCTGAACCCACTCTATCATCAAAAATAGAAAGCACCACAATGTCGCTTCGCCAAATCTCATTCCCTTCGAAATAAATGGATTTGTGATCATGTGCTCGAAATAGTCTATTGCCTGTGTCATGGATTCCGCACGGAAGATAATCCAACCAAAAACAGCAAGGCAAAACGTTAGTGCCATTTGGAAAAATTCCTTAATGCTGGGAAGGTATTTGCCATAAGCAACAACATGATTATACTTCGTGTTGATGCCAAAAATGTTGTATATGGCAAGTAGGGTAGCATGGAACAATCCCCAGAAAACAAAATGCCAGCTTGCTCCATGCCATAGGCCACTGATGCCCCAGACAATATAGACATTGCGGAGAATCTTCCACTTGTCACATCGACTGCCACCCAATGGGAAATAGATGTAGTCGCGGAACCACGTGGTTAATGATATATGCCATCGCCTCCAAAACTCAGGAATGCTGCGAGAGAAATAGGGAAAATTAAAATTGCGCATCAGGTTAATTCCGAATAGCCTGGCACATCCGATTGCTATGTCTGAATAACCTGAGAAGTCACAATATATTTGTATTGTGAAAAGTACTCCAAGCAAGAATAGACTAATGCCTGGGTACACTTGGTACTGTTCCCAGGCTTCATTAACTATTTCACCACAAGAATCAGCTACAACAATCTTCTTGAAAAAACCACACAGCATTTGCCTGCAACCATCCACCGCTTTGGCATAGTCGAACTGTCGGTTGCGTTGAAATTGAGGAAGCAGGTTTGTCGCTCGTTCGATAGGGCCTGCCACCAATTGCGGGAAAAAGCTGATGTAGGCGAAGAATTCCACAATATCATGTGTGGCGGGCAATTTCTTCTGATAGACATCAATAGAATAACTGAGCGCCTGGAATGTATAGAACGAGATGCCTACAGGCAGTATGACGTTCATCGACACCCAGTCGAGGTGGAAGCCCATCATCCCGAAGAGCATATCCAGATTCTCGACAAAGAAGTTATAATATTTGAAGATGCCGAGAATTGTCAGATTGAGCACAATATTTGTTGCACTAACTGCTTTCTGGAGTTTCCGCTGCCCTTCATATCGCTCTAACAACAATCCGCTGATGAAACTGAAAAGCGAAGTCAGAGCAATCAGAATCAGGAATCGCCAATCCCACCAGCTATAAAAAACGTAACTAGCAACTACAACAAACAGGTTCCGCCACCATCGACGACGAAACACGAACCAATAGGATAGAAAAACTATTGGTAGGAAAATCAGGAACTCGAAAGAATTAAAAAGCATTTAGGATACTTTTTCCCTTTCAGAATCCCTCAATCCCACGATCGGCGGGTGGGTAGTCGATGGAGTAATGGCAGCCGCGGCTTTCCTTGCGCTCCATAGCCTGGCGCATGATGATGTAGCCGGTGTTGATCATGTTGCGGAGTTCGCAAATGTCCATGTTGACCTTCGAGCGGAGGAAGAGTTTCTCGGTCTCTTCGTAGAGGATGTCTAGACGGGTCCATGCACGCTTCAGGCGGAGCTTGGAACGGACGATGCCGACGTAGGTCTGCATGATCTGCTGCACTTCGGTCTTCGAGTCGGTGATGAGGTAGAGCTCCTCTTGACGTACGCTGCCGGTATCGATCCAATCAGGGATGTCGGTGCGATAGGTAAGTTCGTTGATGCGGGGGATGCTGTGCTTGGCTGCCAAGTCGGCATAGACGATGGCCTCGATGAGGGAGTTGGAGGCAAGGCGATTGCCGCCGTGCAGACCCGTGCAAGAGCATTCGCCGGCTGCATAGAGACGGTTGATGGACGACTGTCCGTTGTAATCGACCTTGATGCCGCCGCACATGTAGTGATGGCAGGGAACAATGGGGATGCACTCCTTGGTGATGTCGATGCCGATGGAGAGACACTTCTTGTAGATGTTGGGGAAGTGGTGCTTGGTCTCCTCCGGATCCTTGTGGGTCACGTCGAGCAGCTCGTGGTCTTCACCGCGCATCTTCATCTCGTTGAAGATAGCGCGTGCCGTGATGTCACGTGGTGCGAGCGAAAGACGCGGATCGTATTTGTGCATGAATTCCTTTCCGTCCAAGGTGCGCAGGATGCCACCATAGCCGCGCATAGCCTCGGTGATGAGGAAGTTCTGGTGATCACCGGGATGATAGAGTGCAGTGGGATGGAACTGCACGAATTCCATGCCTTCGACGGTGCCCTTGGCACGATAGACCATAGCTGTGCCGTCGCCTGTGGCGATGGGTGGATTGGTGGTGTTCAGATAAACCTGTCCAACGCCGCCTGTCGCCATCATGGTCACTTTTGAGAGATAGGTGTCAATCTGGCCAGCCTTTTCGTCGAACACGTAGGCACCAAAGCATTCGATGTCGGGTGTGCGGCGCGTCACCTCCACGCCCAAGTGATGCTGGGTGAGGATCTCGATGGCAAAATGACGCTCCAGAACATCGATGTTGGGATGCTTCCTGACGGCCTCGATAAGGGCGCTTTGTATGGCGTGGCCAGTGTTGTCGGCGTGATGGAGGATTCGGAATTCGGAGTGTCCTCCTTCGCGGTGTAGGTCGTATTCGCCATTTTCATTCTTGTCGAAGTCTACACCCCATTCCACGAGCTGGCGAATTTGTTCGGGGGCTTTGGTGACGACAAGTTCCACGGCCTTCGGGTCGGAGAGCCAGTCGCCCGCTACCATCGTGTCATGGATATGTTTCTCGAAATTATCAAGTTTGAGGTTGGTTACCGACGAAACGCCGCCCTGTGCAAGGTCGGTGTTCGATTCCTGAAGTTCACTCTTGCAGATCAGTGCCACCTTTCCGGCGTGTGCTACCTTGAGGGCGTAACTCATGCCTGCGATGCCTGACCCGATGACCAGAAAGTCGTAATACTTTTGCATATATCTCATTTTTAGTGCTGCAAATTTAAGGAAAAAAGAAATAGGATGGTATATGGAGGGCACTTTTTGTGATAATTTTTAGTAAATAATTTCAAAATATACCGTTTATGTTCTAAAATTTTGGCATTATCGTGTCTTTTTTGTATCTTTGTGGCCGATAATGATGAAAGAAAAAATGAAACATACTGTTCTATCACTCCTCGCTGCCATCATGATGTCGGTGATGTTGTGCAGTTGTCACAGCAGGGAGAAGATTGTTTATGTTCAAGGTGCCGATGAGATTGGGTCTTTCCAGAACCCGACACCTTACGAAGCTCGCATCGCCAAGGATAATCAATTGTCCATACTGGTGACCTGCAGCGACCTGCTATTGGCTGTTCCCTTTAATCTTCAACGTCCTCAGGCTTCGATGCAGGAGGGCGGCGGCAGTTATAGCACCAACATCAACGATAATGACAACCTCTATTATCGTGTGGATTCCAATGGAGATATTCTCTTCCCGAGCATCGGCAAATTGCACGTCGAGGGTATGACTCGCGGAGAACTCTCGGATTACCTGACCAATTATCTGAGTTCGAAAGGCTACATCAGCGACCCGATTGTCAATGTTTCCTTCACAGGCGCTCACTATTCGGTGATAGGAGAGGTGAATAATCCGGGTATCATCACGATGACACAGGATCGTGTCACCATCTTCGAGGCATTGGCCGCAGCTCACGATATGACTATCTTCGGCGAACGTGATAAGGTCCAATTGATGCGCGAGGAGAATGGTACACAGAAGGTGATACGACTGAACCTCAAGGATCCGCAGATCATTGCCAGTCCCTACTATTTCGTGAAGAATGGTGATGTGATCTACGTGGAGCCTAGTGGCACTCGTGCAGCCAACCGTGAGGTGTCGAATCTCTCGTCGTTCGCCATTTCTATCACTTCAATTCTCATTACCATCGCCAGCCTGATCATCACGGTGACGAAGTGATCCTTTTGAGTTGTTTTTACTTTTTTTATCCGATATATCGTTATTCCGTTATTCCGGTATAACGAAATTACGAAAAATTCGAATCCCCTTTAACCCTATTGAACTTATTAACCCCACTAATATATGGCTTTACAATGTGGTATCGTAGGATTGCCTAATGTTGGCAAATCCACTCTTTTCAATTGCCTGTCGAGCGCAAAGGCCCAGGCAGCAAATTTCCCTTTTTGTACCATCGATCCTCAGGTTGGCATCATCACGGTGCCCGACGAGCGTCTCAATAAGCTTG
>JAEEGJ010017165.1_pt1 | contig 16439 bp, 10 predicted proteins | sample 8958761 | NCBI WGS metagenome assembly JAEEGJ01 (sample SAMN16246546, study PRJNA631951) | gut metagenome | biome: gut microbiome; feature: rumen; material: RS-attached | host: Bos | place: Iran: Karaj | collected 2018-10
ACCACACTGTGGGACAACAGCTTCGGCTTCAACGGCGAGGCAACATGGGGTAAGTTTGTCTTCGAGACCGACCTCACCGAGACCACGCGCAGAGGTTATGCGGCTCGGTCGATGAACCGCAACCTGCTGCTTTGGAACGCCGCCGTGACATGGAAGATACTGAAGAACAAGGCTCGCCTGAAACTGGAGTTCGAGGACATCCTGAACAAACAGGACAACTACCGCAGCGAACGCTCCGCCTATCAGCACAGCACCTCGTGGGAGGACTTCCGCCATCACTACGTCAACATCAGCTTCACATATCACTTGGATGCGAAGAAAAAGGATTAGCACACTGGTTCTTATGAGCGTATCTTCCCATTTGTATCTGTATCGACCAACGAGTGGGTATTCATATCATTAAGAAACAAACTCTTCCAATATATTACATGGCATAGACGAGACTTCCCTGCAAGGCGAGTTGTACATCATTGTCCACAACAAGGATGCCCATGGTCGCAAGGGAGCAATCATTGCGATTGTCAAGTGAACGAACCCTGCAGATGTGCTGACTGAGGATAAGCGGAGAATGGTTGAGAACATCACGATGGACCTTTCTGATTGCATGCGTGCCATAGGAAGAGAAGCATTTCCTAAAGCCACAGTTATCCGTGATTACTTCCATGTTGTCAAGCGAGGCGGCGAAGGATGCGAGGAGATACGTCTGCGCCTGAAACAAGAGGCTGTAAAGGAACTGAACAGGCAGAAGGCTGAGTTCCGCAAATATCTTGAAGGACTGGCTGCGCAGAGAAAGTCTTATCGAAAAAGAATGAAAGAAAGACACGGAAAAAAGTAGAAGAAAAGCAGCTGCGCTATTTTCCCGACTCTGATCCGCGCGTGGCGGTGAACCATCTGGTGAGATCTCATCGTTTCTGGAAGAACTCCTGAGGACCAGTGGTGTAAAGGTTGTCGAAGTGGGCGGAATTCACGATATGGACGTGCGAGCCCAGGGTGCGGTGGGCGCAGTAGAGGTAGAGGTCGCGATAGGTGGTCGATGGCGATGCCGTGAGGTGTGTGATGAGGTTATGACTGAAGCGGTCGCAGCGCCACACGCCGAGTGAAGAACTCCAGTTGTCGGCAAAGGACTGCTCGTAGGAGCCGGCGCTCGACATGGCCAATACCCCCGTGATGCCAATCAACGGTGTGATGACAGCCTCAGAGAAGCATGGCTCTGTGAGGATGAGCATCTTGCGATAGAGACGTTGCTGCTGCATCTGGCTGATGGTCTGTTGCAGAAGATCGGCAGTCATGCCTTGTCCGATGTCGGCATGGCACCAAGCCAGTTCGTCAGCCCCGTTGGAGGCACGGTTGTGGCCGTGTCCACTCCAGAAGAGTAATACGTTCTGTCCTGCATCCTTTGGCAGCACGACAGGTGTGGTGGCTGTCTTATTGCCCAGCAAGATGTTGCTGATATCAGCAGGGCTGAGTGCGACGTTGTCATAGTCGATGACGGTGTTTGCCAGTAGGTCGGGTCCGTCGTCGGCAGCGCGGATGATGCCTGCCTCGGTGTTCTTCTTGTCGTTGGCCAGTGCCTTGTCTATGATGATGATGATGTGGTCGTCGTCATATCCGTTCTTGCGCAGCAGCTGATACATGCTGAGCACATCGGCCTGATGGCGGTAGTTGTTCCAGCCGTTGCTGCCCTGAACCAACAGGGCATACTGGTCGGTGAGAGCAGGATAGGTGATGCCAGTCTCCTTGTTCTCTGCCACGTCGGCAAAGGCTTCCTCCGCGTTCTCTACCAGCCAGTTCCAGGCGGCCATCGTCGAACTGGTGCGGTGGGAGCCGTCGCTGCTCAGATAGTTGCGATGCTCTATCTTGCCGTTCTGGATCTGCCAGTGTACGTAGGTGGTGCTGACTGCCGAGGTGTAGTTTTCGCTGTCGAAGCAGATGTCGCCAGAGGCACCCTTGAAGCTCATCAGCTGCCCTTGCTCCAGAGCTTTCAGGTAGAGCTGCATGGATGTGGCACTCCAAGCTGCACCGCCCAATTGCCGGTCATGCGGGGTGGTGATTTCAATGATGGCGTCGTTAAGTGAAGAGTGAAGAGTGAAGAGTGAAGAGTGGAGAGTGGAGAGATTCCCGCTATCGCGCCTACCCGTAGCCTTTGAAGAATCTGCTTCCGTTGTGGGGTTGTGCTCCACATAGCTGGCGGCGAAGGCGGCCAGCATCAGGGCATCGTAGAACTTGCACTCGGCAAAGGTGGGCTTGGTGCCGAATATCACCTCGTAGCTCTTCTCAAAGCCCGTTGTTGGGTCGGCGTAGGGCGAGAATCCCTGATAATACTGGATGATGTCGGCACCTTCCGTGCCAAGGGCATCGATGCTCTCCTGCATCAGGTTGGTGAAGGCGAAGTATATGCGTCCCCAGCCCTCCAGTATTTCCTGGATATCCTCTTTGCTTTCTTGATAGAACTGACCATTGGGGTCTATCTCCCACCAGTCCATGCGCAACCGAGCCATGTCGTAAAGCTGCTGTATGGTTTCGATGATACAGAAATTGCCAATGCTGAGACTGCCGAAGGTGGGCAATTGGTTCAGCTCGTCATAATAGTCCTTCATACGGCGCCGCAGGTCGGCATCATCGGTGTACTGTTCGTTGTGTGAGAAAGGTATGCCCATCTCTTCTGCCTGATATGGTCCCCAGTCGAAGAACGTACGTCCATAACTATCGCTGGGCGAGAACATGGCAGCAGGAGTGCTGGTTTTAGGTTGATAGTCAAGAGTCCTCACAAACGAGGCATACATATTCATCAGTACTTCGCAAAAGGTGACATCTGTCTCGGTGAGTGCCCAGAGGAACGGTCGTTTGTTCTTCACGCCTGCGGTGCCTACGGCGAAGCGGCGTATGACCTCCTCGCTGGTGGCTGTGGGTGCGATGACGGGCTTCTGCGTTTCCTGACATGCAGGTGCCAGCAGGGCTACGCCGTCATTGCTGAATGGCCCTATAACAGCCATTACATCCTCCCGATCGGCCAAGGCCTGGCCAAGCAGCTGAAGGTCTTCGGTCAGCTCATCGTGCCACTCCAGCTTCAGGCTAATGCAAAGTGTGTCGTGCAGCTGTGCCTGGTGCAGGTTGTCGAGAAACCACTGAGCCGTGCGCTCAAACCGAGCCTTCGTAGCTGCGTCGGCACTGGTGGGCGCCACCACTGCCACCGTCTTCTCCACCCATCGGCGCGACTGCTGATAGACGATAGTATCGGCTTCCTGACTACAGGAAGTGAAGAGTGAAGAGTGAAGAGTGAAGAATGCTGCGTACAGCAACATCTTACATCCCACATCTGCCATCTTACTTCTTCTTCTCATGCTCTTCCTCCTTTCTCACGGCCTCTTCGTGAATAGCCTGCTTCATTTCCTCTGTCAGTGTAGGCACCGTGGTGCCCTGATAGCCCTGGGGAATCCAGATGATGATCGGTCGGCTGATGATGACCTCTGTATAGCCAGAAGCCAAGCCCAACGACTGATGCTTGGGAATGCCTTTGCCCGAAAGCCACTGGCGTATGCAGGTGTCCATAGTGCGCCTGATGTGCTTTACAACAGAGTAAACAGAATGATAGCTGTCGTAGAAATAGTCGATGCCCACCAGAGCGAACGATACCAGATTGTTCAGGCGGGCAAAGGTATTGAAAGCACCGCCGCACACAGGCACGATTTCATCATATTTCTCTGCTTTCCATTGCCACATCAGGCGGAGAGCCGTGCTGTCGGCAATGCTAAAGCCGCCCTGACCTGTCTCGTCGAGCCATGTAATGCCCAGCTTCGTATACTTCTTCTGTTTTTCACTCAACAGTCGCATCCCGGCCTCAAAACCATCCTGAAAGCCTTGCAGTGCTTCGACTACGGCCTCCGTCTGCCGGTTGGCGCCCACAAGCATCACATTTGGATACTCAGTCTCGGCCTCGATTCTGCCCGCTTCGTACATAGCCCCGTAGTAGGGCATGAAGAGCGTCGAGCCTTTGCCTTCTAAAGGCACACGTGTCTCCAGATAGAGCAGGTCGGCATGGGGATTACTCTCCAGTCGCTTGTTGTTGCTACGTATGAACTCATCGTAACTCGTGCCGGCGATGATGAACAGCCGCCTGACGGAGTCGCGGGCCGACTCCATCTGGCTGAACATCATCTCCAGATACTGCAGTCCCTCGTCGTGTGAACGTGGTGAATGCTGCATGGTGCGTAGCCCCAGCTCCAAGGCCGTGCGCTCCACACCCTCATAGATGAGGTCGTTGTAGGAGCGGTCGCCCAGGGCATTGGCATCATAGATGACCGTCACCAGGGGCGCCGTACTTGCCTTCTCCTCGTTGGGATCGGGCAAGTAGATGGTGTCGCCCTCCTTCGTACAGGAGAACAACAGCAGCATTGCCGCGATCCACGATAAGAACTTTTCCGTGCACATATCAACAAGCGTGCGGGCTCATGTCACCTGGCATTGAACATGGCCTCGGTGGTCTCCTCCGGGTCGTTATTCAGGTCAAAGCCTTGAGGGTAGAAGTATTTGTTGAAAACATATACATCGGTGCAACCCGCCAGTGCTGTCTTAAAATGGTAGTTGCCGCCTTCGCAAAGCTCCGAACCCAGCGCACAGCGTATCACGTAGGCCTTGGATGGCGTGTGGCTGCCCTGGCCCTTCATCGAATATTCCTCGAGGAAGTCGATGCCAGTGGACATGGCACTTTTCTTGGTCGTCTCATAGCTGGCTTTTTTCCAGTTCTCGCCGCTGAACTTTGCATAGTAGAAGGTGTAGTCGAGCGGGATATTCACGGAGAGTTTCCATGTGTTGTAGAAGAGGTTGAGCCCGTTCTCCTCCTGGATGCCATTGGCGCTATGGAACAGCTTCTCGTAGAGGCCTAAGCGTTTCCAGGCCTTGTCGACACATGCAAAGAACCACCGGTTGTTGAGTTTCGTATTATTTACATTGAAATCGTGGAAGAACTTCAACGACGGTTTGCGGCTAAGGTTGTTGAAGAATTGCTCGCTGTGCTCCATGGCGTAGACTAGCTCGGCAAAGTTCTCCATCTCTTCCTTATGCTTGCCCAGGTTCTGGAACAGACGCCAATAATAGCCGTGGTAGTTCACCTCTTTCAGATAGCGGTTGGGCAGCTGGCTCACGGTCACCCACTGGCTTTCCTCCTGTCCTTCTGGTCCGAAGGGCGGGCGCACGCAAATCCAGAGGTCGGAACCTTTCTGCACCACATCGCCGAAGCGGTAATAGGCGGTGCCTGAAAACTCGGCATTCATACCGTTCTGTGCCATCGTGCGGTAGATGATTTTCTTCAGCGTGGGCATTTGCTTGATATCGACGTCAACGATGGCGATATAGTAGTTGGAATCATCGCCGGCATGATACTTCATCGTTCCCACAAGATCATTGCTCCACTCATAGTCGGTGGTCGTCTCGTCGACAGGAGCATCGGTAAGATTGGCGAAACGCTCGGCTGCCGTGGCACGGTCGCTGGTGATGACCACGCGGGTGTAGGGGTCAACTTCGTCGGCAATGCCTATGGAGGGATTGAATCGTGCCGTGCGCCAGTCGTCGGGCATCTCTTCGGTGGAGGTCAGCTGGCTGATGACACTCCAGAAGAGCACACCCTCTTCGCTTGCCTTCCCGTAGGGGTCGAGCTCGAGCATTTCCTGGCGGGCTTTCTCTTCATCGCTTTCACCATCCTCTTTACAAGAGGAGACAGTAACACTGATTGCTGCACAGACGGTCAGCAACATGAGGTTTAAAAATGCGTTCTTTTTCATATTCTAAAATTCATTTTTTGTTGGCATTATCGGGGGAAAAAGTCTCTGGCTGTCAGTTCATAGACAGAGCCATAGTTGGCTTCGTTGTAGAGCGTCACATGGCTTCCGGTGGTGCTGCGTGCCAGGTTGTAGTAGAGGTCGCGGAGCACGATGTCGGAATTCTCGTTCACGGTATTACGGAACGACCGTGAGAAGGCATTCGAGAGGAATACTCCCAGCGTGCGGTCGTGGACATCGGCCTTCGACGGTTCTATGGTATTGGCAGCAGTGATGGCCACCACGTCGGGCAGTCCGACGATGGCTTGTCCGATGAGTCCGCTAAAGCAGGTTTCTATGGCGAGCATCACGCGCCGATAGCCATCACGGTCATTCAGTTCGCTGAGGATGTCATGCATACGCTCGCCTGTGAAGATCTGGCTGCCCAGACCATCGCTCCAGCACATGCCCCTTCCATCGGCACCATGACCGCTCCAGAAGATCAGCAGGTCGCTCGATGCCGTCGTGCGGATGACCTTTGGCAGCCGTTCGCTCTGTTCACCCAGCACGATGCTTCGTATGTCGTCCATCGTCAGGTCGGTGAAGTGATAGTCGACCACTGCTCCCTGTCGCACATCTTCGCCACCGCTCTCCACGAACACCTTTCCCGGGTACTTGTTCTCCATGGCTGTTGCCAGATTGTCCTCGCACACCAGAATAATGTGATCATCGTCGTAGCCGTGGCGGCGCAACAGCTGGTACATGGCCAGCACGTCGGCCTGGTGACGATAGTTGCTCCATGTGGTGGAGGGGCTCAACAGCAGTGCCCAGTGGTCGGTCACGGAGGGAAGGCTGTGGTTCACCTCCACCTGCGTGTCGAAGTCCTGGGTGAAGAGTTTCTCCATGTCCCATGCATTCAGTGCACCGGCACCTGAGTCGCTGGATGTCGAGAGGGTGGTCAGTGTATAGTTGGAGCCGTCGCCCTTCGTGCGCCAGAAGCGATAGGTGGTGTGGAGGATGGTGGTGTGCATCTTTCCGTCAAACTCCATGCGGCCGGTACATCCGCGCACACTGGGATTCCTGCCCTCAGACAGCAGCGAGAAGGCCGTGCGCAGACCTTCCTTCGTCCACGATGAGGGTGTGCCCGACTTGTCGGCCACCAAGGCCCGCATCCAGTCGGCCAGATTAGGACCGAAAGGCTGTTCGCGGTATTCCACTTTTACTCCGTCGATGGTCAGATCGTCGGGCCCCGTCGGGCTGCTCAAGCGCTTGGCGGCTCCCAGGGCTATCGTGGTGATGGCATCATAGACTTGTGCAGCACCGTAGGGTGCCTCCGTGCCGAAGTTTTCCTTGTACCACACGTTAAAGCCCGATACGGGACTGCCGCAAGGGCTGATGCCATACAAGGGCAGTCCGGCCTGCTGAACGGTCTTGTTGTCGCCTGTATCGCTCACGACATACATGACGTTGGAGGAGGAAGCGTCGAGTCCCAGGCTCTGTCGCACCGACTTGATCTGCCTGATCACCCGCAGATAGTCATCGTTGCTGCTCAGCGCCATCAGCAGGGCCGTGGCTTCGCCTGACGTCTGGGCACGCTGCTCGATTCGCTTGAAGAAAGCCGTCAGGTCGGAGGTGAAGTCATACACCTGGATGTCGTCGGCTGCCACATCCACCTGGAACTCCGTTGCCATGAAGCCGAACCAGTTGCGGAACGACTGTCCGTACTTGTCGTCCTGGTAGAGAAGGGCAGCATGGGGGATATGGCTGGTGCCGAAGATGCCCAGCAGCACTTCACACTGCGTCACGTCGCTTTCGGTAAAGAACCACGAATAGGGGCGCTCGGCCTGTATGCGCTGTATCTCGTCGCTCGTAGCCGTAGGCATCAGCACGGGCACACGGTACTGTGCAGCATTGCCCAGCACCATCTGGCATTTGGTGGAACGGGTCGGTCCCAGGATGACATCGCAGGTGTCGTCGCCCTCTTCCGGGTAACAGAGACTATACACGGTCAGGCCCAGGTCTTCGGCGTCCTCATCGTGGTAGCGCATGTTCAGCTCCACGCGCTTCGACAGTCCCTGTTGGGCCAGCTCGATGTTCTGCAGGGCGAGGTCGATGACCGGTTGCCACAGCGTGCGACGTGCATCGGGAAGAATCACGTCCACATTCACTTTCTCAATGGTGATGCGCTCGGCAGGCGTATCATCGTCATCGTTCTTGCAGCCAGTCACGAATAACATGACGAACAAGACAGCGGCAACGACCCTGCCCAACGTGACGCTTTCAGAAAGCGTAGCGCCTAAAAGGAAATGATGTCTTTTCATTTTGCATTCCTCCCTTCTAATTTTGCATTGTATGATGTTGATCTCTCACTGGCAGGGCTGAACTGCGTGCAACGGTCCCATGCGCCATGCCACTGCTCTTCAGGCTGTTCTTCGGGATGTGTGAGCCAGCCCTGGAGCCACTCCTTGAGGGGAATATGGACGATGGCATAGTCTAGCCGGCTGTCCACGTTCAGCACATTGCCCACGAGCAACGTGCGTGTGCTCGACTCAGAATGAGTGAAATAGTAGTATTCGAATCCCACATTGCCCATACCCAGGTCTACGACGCCGATGTGCTGGTGCAGCTCATCATCGAAGTCGTCACTCTCTGCCTCGTCGAAGAGGACGGCCAGCGAGTAGGCCAGTTCCTGGGCATAGCCGGCGTTGTCCTTAGTGCCGTCGGTGATGCCTGATTGCCAGATGCCCTCATCGGGGTCGTCGCTCAGGGGCTGGTCGGGGAAGCGTTCCTGGAAGGCCTCCACGATGCTGTCGGCGTAGGTCACCGTGGCATTGTTGCGGATGATGCGGAAGGGCCCTTCGTAGATTTCATCCGGGTCATAATCGTCGTGGAGTGTTGCATAGTAGGCCATCTCACGATCGATGAACGTTTGGATGACACTCTTCAGCGAGACGTTCATCACGTGTGTACGTCCTGCCGGTCCCACGGCCTTGGCATCCGACAATGGCGTCCGTAGCAGAAGCAGACGGTCGGTCTCTTTCAGGTTGATGTTGGCCAGCAATGGGGCCAGCGACGGAGCTGCCAGCACCAGCAGGCGCTCATTCCGTTGCGGCCTGCCGTGTGCCGATTCAGCCCACAGCCTGAGTGCCTGCTGTGTCTCGGCAAAAGAAGAATAACTAATGAACGACGTGGCCACAGAGTCCTTGTTGGCTGCGCCAAAGGCATACAGGTCCGTCAGGAGCTGGTCGTTCATACTGCGGTCGCCCAGCTGGCCAGGTTCAAACACAAGGGTTACCTCCAGCGGTTCGACTGTCGTTGTTGTCGTCTCTGGGCTGACTGGCTCGTCATCATCGTTGTTGCACGCGGCGATGAAAGGCAGGCAGAGCATGCAGAGCATACAGATTTTTTTCATTCTCACCATAGTTCCTCAGGATTAGGGGTGTATAGTACGGAGATTCCGCTCACGGGATTATCGCCGAAGCGGATAACATTCATCGTGTAGATGTAATGATTATTGGCAAAGCTTTTCCATTCATTGTCTTTCCAATAATAGAGAGTTTGGTCATCGCCCATGTCGCTCACGCTCCAATTGACGATTTCCCAGTAGTTCACTTCACGCATGGTGCCAAAGAACAGCCAGCCCGACTGCGAGCCGTAGCGTGAATCAATGATGATGGCTGCCGGGTGGTTGTCCCTGCCATAGAGGTGGCCTTCCCATTCCCGGAAGCCTATTGGCAGCACATTACCCCTAAAATCAAAGATCTCTTTCGGCATATCCTCCTGCGAGAAGTACCGGATCAGGGCGTTGCGGTAGTTGCGCTTATAGGTCTTGGTACGTTTCACGTATGTGCCCAACAGCATCTTCACATAGTTCTTCACATCACTTGCGGTGCCGGGGTGATAGGGTCTCCAGCAGCCTTCGTTGTCGCCGTCCAGATTGTAGGAGCAGCCGTCACCGCCTTCGTTATCCTCTAAGTGCAGGAGCGTGCCGCTGTTCTTCTGGCCAGGCGTGTTCTCTTCTATACAGACGTAGAGTCCCTCGGGGTAGTCCTTACCCACATACCGGCAGAGCTCACCGTAGTGGTAGGTGGCGTCGGCACTTCCGTTGTTGCCCCAGTTCTCCTCGTCGATGTACTCGATGCGGCGCAGCGAGGGCATGCAAGCAATGCTCACATCGGCCCAGGCCACGCGTGCACTGCCGTCGTGGGCAAGGTGCAGTGTCAGTCGGCCGAAGTTCTGCACGCGGCCATCGGCACGCAGATGCAGGTCGGTCAGGTCGACGGCCAGTCCGTCGGCAGTTGTGACGATGAGCGATTCACATCCCACCAGCGCACGGAACGCAGCGACGGCCTCGGCTTCCTCTGCCACCGCGACGGCCCGCACAAAGGGCTCTGCCTCATCGCGCACGATGCCGTAGACGGGCTGATAAGTGCGGCTGTCGAAGTCGTCGGCACCCTCCGTCACGCCTGCCAGCTGCAACAACAGGCTTCGCACGGCTGTCTGCTGGTTGAGCGTCGTCCACTCCTGGTCCGTCGTAGGCATTTCCTTTTCCTCCACGGGCTCCGTCTTCTCCTGATCGTCGGAGCACGAGACGAGGCCGGGTAGCCAGATGGCTAAGAGGACAAGGCTGCTGGTTATGATTCTATTTATTCTTTTCATCTTTCTGTTCTTTTAATACTCCGGAAACCGCTGTTGTATCGTACTGAGGTTCGGATATTCATAGAGGGCACCCCGGCACAGGCGCACAGGATAATAGTTGCTTCGCCAGCGCGTGGCCGTACTGGCAGGAGCGTATGTCTGGTCGTCGAGCAGCGTCAGCCGGTAGTGGTTGTCGAGGAGCATCAGGCAGGCATCGCCAAGAGCGTTGGTAGCCTTCGAGGCGATGACATTCAGCTCCTCCTCTTTCAGGTGCCTCGTTCTGCCGCCCAGGGATGCATTGCCGTCGAGGATGTCGACGGTGCCATAATAGCCGTTGAACTGAGCCTCGAAGCCGCTCATCTGCCCTCGGAACAGCGCCTTCGGGTTCTGTCCGATAAAGGTAAACAAATTGCGCACTTGGCTGGGCTGGGGCAGATACCAGAGCTGGTTGTTGTCGGTCTTGAAATAGGGGTTCACCTTGTAGCCATAGTTCCAGCCGTTGATGGCTGATGCCGTGTACGTCAGGTCGAACTGGAAACTGGTAAACAGTGTGCCCGTTCGGTAGTCGATCAAGTCCTGGTTGTCGTCATCCTCGGGGTAGGGCGTGAAGCCCATGTCGTGGGCGATGTCGCGACGGGTCCAGAATGTCGAACCCACCTTCACCACGGGTGTCCAGAAATGCTCGCCGCCATAGTTGTAGAGGAACACATCGTCGTGCACCTCCACTTCGATACCTTTGAACGTCAGACCGTGACGGTCGGGGTAGAGATTACCACCGACGTAGGCCACCTCCTTCAAGATGGTGGATGGCGACAGCGAGTCGATAGGCTGCACGTAACAACCGTCGGCACTGAACATCAGATAGGCAGGACGGTGGATGCCGTCGCCCAGGAACAGGCCCTGACCCAACTGGATGTTGTGCTGCCAGATGGGATAGGCCACGCGCACACGCTTGTCACTGCGAATCTGCGGCACATACTCCGAGCAGACATTCATCACTGGCTCGTCGTTGACATAGACGATGCGTGAGAGCGATGTTAACTGTCGACTGTCGTCAGGCACACTGGGTACTATCAACCAGTAAAGGTCGGTCTTCAGTGCAGCATCGTCGATGGCACAGCTGCTCAGGTTGGCACGGCGGATGGCGGCAGCGAGCAGGTCGGTTCGCAGGTCGCCCGTGAAGAGATCCCAAAGCGGCATGAGGTCGAAGTGGATGATGTCCAGATTCTCGTCGCTGCCGGGGTGGTCACTGTAGTTGATGCTGCTCAGCCATTCCATCAGGTGGTTGGGTTCGAGCTGGTCGTCATCGCCCATGCTGCTGATGTCGGCCTGCAGCTGGCGACGGGTGGCAGGACTGCCGCCCGTGACGTTGATGGCGCCCTCAGCCCGTTTCGAGCTGCTCAGCACCGTCCCTTGCTGATGGCTCCACTCAGCCTGCGGCAGACGGCCCAGGGTGAACTCAGCCTGGCAGCGCACCTCCTCATCATAGCGCACACTGCCCAGCTTCGACATGGTGAAGGTATAGTCGATCTTGCCGCCGTAGTCGGCTTGCACCACGATGTGCGTGCCGTATTTTTCAAGCAGCCATTCGGCGGCTTGGGCACGGCTCTCGCCCGTCTGTCCCTTGACTCTCAGCAGGTCGCGACTGAAGGCAGCAGTGAAGAAGTCTTTGTCGCGGTCGCGCAGGTTCTGCAAGGCACCACGGTCGATGGTGCGACTCCAGACGGCCTTTTCCATCACGCCGTAGCCAATGTTGTTCTGCATCAAGCTGTTCAGCCGGGTGACGTATTCAGCCCGGTCGCAGTTTTGCTTGCATCCTGCCAGCCGCTCGCTGGTGTTGCTGCCCGATGCGGTGAGTATGGTCGAGAATTCCGAGGCCGTGCGGGCAGAATAGACGTTGAGGTCGGTGCGCGACAGGCGGCAGTCGTGAATCACCTCATAGGTGGTCTGCGAGCTGAAGCGTCGCAGTGCCGAGAGATCGATCACGGCGGCAGTCTTGCGCACGCTCATGGGATGGTCGAAGCTTTGATAGATGTCGTATCCGTAGCCCAGGTAGCCATCCGAGCGTGGGTCGCCGTTAGCGTCATCGTCCGACGGACTGAGCTGGCTGATGCTGAGTGTGGCCATGCGACCGTCGGCAGTAGCAAAGGTCAGTGTGGCCGTGCGGCGCTGCTGACCGGTGTTGTCGGTGGTGGCAAGGCTGACGATGCCGTCGGCAGGCAGGATCGTTGTCGTCAGGCTAAGCCAGTCGGCATCGCACGATACTGCGATGACACTGTCGGCTTCGGTGCGTCCGCCAAGACTGACGGTCACACGCTCATACGATGCGAACCTCGGCAGGGTCACATCGTCGGCAGTAGTTACCGTCAGTTCTGTCGGCATGGGCTTCGGCTCCACCTCATCATCGTCGTGGCAGCCCGTCAGCACCAGTGCGCAACAACCTATCAGCCATTTGACATTCATCATCACTCAAATTCTTTCAATTACCCACAGGTCTCATCTCTGTAGGATTATAGTATCCCACGTAGTCTTCATTGCGACGATATATAGGTGTATAATCGTCTTCGTAACCCAGAAGATGCCATCCCACGAAATCGCAAGGATCACCTTCTCTGCCCATGATAATGAACTCTGTTCCCAGCTTGTATACAGGCACGGGCTTGACATTGATCGACCCATCCGGCCTCACGCTCTTGCCTGCCTCGCAGTAGAGCATGGGCTGGGCATCATCATAGTCGATGCCTTCGACGGGATAGAGGCAGAGCTCTCCGTTGTTGAAATAGAAACAGTCCGTCTGCGGATAAAGGTCCATGGGCAATGGCTCGGCCACCATCTCCGACAGACTGTCGACAAGCAGATAAGAGCTATAAGTCCACAGCTCGTCAGTCTTCAGCGTGTAGTCGGGATAGACCCGGTAGGCCTGGCCCGAGTTGTCGACACCCAGACCGCAGTAGAGCTTCGTCACGCCGTCATACACAGGATAGGCCACCCACATCTCCACGCCGCCGATGTACTCATGGCAGACCACAGCCACATAGCGACCTCCGCTGACGATGTGTACGCAGTAGAAGGTCGAGCAGTTGTCGTATTTGTAGTCGTCCATGTTCATCACTTCTTCTTCGGTGGCGGAGGTGTACAGGCATTCCGGATTGTCATAACGCACGGGGAAGGAGCAAGAGAAGAAGTTCTTCGAGCCCAGTTGCTGCGTGGCCTTGGTGGCATCGCTTTGTATGCGCTGTTTCACCTTGGCAATGGCATCGCCGTCGAACATAAACTCCCAGATGGGCCTTACCTCCATGTCGATCATCTCGGCATTCGACGCATATTCGTCGTCGGGAACGAAGGTGATGCCCTGCCGCCACTGCGCCACCACTGAGGGGTCGAAGTTGCGGCTGCCATCATACTGCTGCTCTCCGATGAGCCCCTGTAATACACTCTGGTCGCCGCCATAGGCGCTGATGTTCATGCTCGAGTGCTCAATCCAGGCATACTGCTCAGATAGTTCACGGTTCTCGTTGCGGTCGCGGAAGGCATTGAACAGGTCGCTGCTGCTGAACTCCTCTTCCTGCATCTTGCGGCCATAGCGCTTCATGTCGTTCTTCAGGTCGATGTGCAGGCGTCCGCCGATGGCTGTGCGCACCACGACATGTGTGCCATAGACCTGCAGGAACGAATCCACGGCTGCCGGTTCGGTGCTCTCGCCCAGGTGTTCCACGGCATCGGCAAACGAGCGTGTAAGGATCTGGTAGGGGTCCAGCCCTGCCGACATGGCGTCGATGGTGTTGCCCACGTCGAGCCATTGAGTGGCCACCTGCTCGTAGTCGTCGGTCGAGAAGTAGAAGCTCTGGCGCAGTCCGTCCTCCAGGATGTTTTGCCGATAGGTCTGCTCCTCCTTATATATAATATAGTTGAAGCTCGACTCGCGGCCCAGGTTGAACGTGGCCACATAGTCGTGCTCGTTGTAGGCCACCTGGCTGGTGCTGTAGCTGCGACTGGTGTAGTCGGTGTGCCATAGTGTCATGCCGCTGGCCTGAGCAGCCTTCTCCAGCTGTCGGCGGTTCAGTATCTGGCAGCGTATGTCGGCATAGTTGCAATAGCGTCCGCTCACGGCATTGTAGCCGTAGCCGACGCCCAGATTGCGGAGAAAGGCGATGCGTGTTTCCTCCACGGTGCCGCGCGTCCATGAAAACGACTCGGGGCCGACGGCATTTCCGTCGGCCTCCCAATCGTCGTCCGTGGCACAGCCCACAGCCAGCAAGGCAGTGAGCAGCAAAGCCAAATACTCCAAAATCTTCAATTTAAACCGTTGAGTTTTAAACCTTTACTTCGTTGGTTCTTACTGCGTGACGTCGATCATCAGGTCGACATAGCGCTGCAGGTCGTAATCCTTGTATTTGTCAAGGAAGAACTGCTTCACGATGTTCTGCACATCGGGATCGTCGAAGAGTGTCCAGACGCCTGTCAGCGAGATGGCAATCAGTGCCGAGTTGCTGGTCTCGTCGCCCTCCACGCCATAGAGGCTCATCACCCAGTCGTTCATGGCATCGTTCAGCAGCTCGCTGTCGCGCGGGTTCTCGCTCTCCATCACGGCCTCAATGGCATTCATCAGATCGCTGGCACGTCCACCATAGATGTCGTAGGTGCGGCGTGAACTGCGCACATAGTCGACACCGTTCTGGCTCCAGTTCAGGTCACCGTTGATGCTGCCTATGCCGTCACCCTCGAGGGCGGCCTTCACCTCGAGCACACCGTGGGTGCTCAGATAGGTGTTGTCCAGCCAGCAGTTGATGTTGAGCGAGCCTCCCAATACAGTACGACCGATGATGAACGGACCGTATTCGGCGTCAATCTGTTCCAGAATGTCGTTCACCTGATTGGTCTTCCCGTTGCGGTAGGCCGAGAGCAGACGCTGGTAGAGCTTGGCGAAGGCGCCCGAGAACACACCGCCGTAGGTGTGCTTCTCCACTGCATCGTACAGGGCATCGATGGTGGCCTGCTGGTCGGGGGTCAGCCCGACGATGCCCTTGCGGGCGTTGCGCTTCTCGTAGGCTTCAATCTTGGCATCGATGCGGTCGTACTGCTCGTCTATCCAGTCATCGTCCATGTTGAGCTGGTCAATGGCGTCCTGCTCCACGGCATAGTTGCGAACCACGGTTGGCGACACATAGGCATTGTAGAGTGCCAGGTCGCGGCAGATGGCATAGTCGAGTCCCACGCCAAGGATGCTGTCGGAAGCCACGTAGTGTCCGCCGACCTCCATGTTGAAGAAGCCGAAGGAAATCTCGAGGTTGAGCGTGGCATCGAGCGTACGGTCCTTCGACACGAGGGAGTCCCACTTGACGATGGTGGCCTGGGCGCGCTCGTTGATGTCCTCGACGTAGGGCTGTTCGCCCACAAAGCTGCCCTTTGCCATGAGGGCATTGATCTTGGCCAGGTTATACACGCTGCTCAGCTTGGGGATGGAGATGGGGTTGTACTCCACCTTCGACCCCGTGTTGTGAATGTTGGGGAACACCTGGTTGATGTTGACGCCGCAGCCAAGGCCTTTGGCTCCGAAGGTCATGATGTTGGAATTGTTGGGCACCTCGCCTTTGTAGAGTGATGTCTGGCGGATGGTCACGATGTGAACCTCGTCGGCATCATCGGTCACGAAGAGTTTAGCCGTGCGGTCCATGCCCGTGCGGTTTTCGTCGAACAGCAGGTCTATGGTTTTGCTGCCTTTGTGGAACACTTCGTTATCGGCGAGGGTGACCCATGCCGCATCCTTCTCGATGGCGGCGCTCCATTCGCCTTGGCAATTCACGGTCACAGGCACAACGGCCGACGCCATGTCGGTCTCTACGCCGAAGCGGGTCGTCTTCTCGTCGAAGCTAAGTGTGCTCTTTCCTTCTGGTTCGTCCTTGTCGTCGTCGCTACAGGAAGCGAAGTTCATGCCCAGCCCTGTGACGATGACGGCTGCAAGCACAATGTTGAAATACTTTTTCATGTTCATTTATTATTTTTTTCTTAATGATTTAACTTTAATGGCTGTACCGAGAATGGCTTATC
>JAEEGJ010017166.1_pt1 | contig 16436 bp, 14 predicted proteins | sample 8958761 | NCBI WGS metagenome assembly JAEEGJ01 (sample SAMN16246546, study PRJNA631951) | gut metagenome | biome: gut microbiome; feature: rumen; material: RS-attached | host: Bos | place: Iran: Karaj | collected 2018-10
CCGAGAAGGAACTGGCGCAGTAAGGAGCTTTATTAGTTTGCGCGATTTTTGAAGGCAGTTCGCTCCGGTGGGGGCGGGCTGCATTTTCATACCTGATCGCGGATTTGTTGTTTTAGTATGCTCTTTAACCAGCTCGAGGTCCATTTTCCACGCTGGTGACGAAATGGTGACGAAAACCCTCAAAATCGTCACCAAAACTGTCACCAAAGGCCAAAAATGCACGAAATGGTGACGAAAAACCACCTTCCCGTCACCATTTCGTCACCACGCGCTGATCGTGGGAAAATTTGCGGACACAAATGGCATTTCCGATGGATGTGTCCGATGGCCGGTAACACATATCCGGAACCTGACGAAGCAATAATCCCCGGCTGGTAACGCCCGCATTTACAGCAGAAAGCAGGCAGCCCTTACAGTCCTCTCGCCTTCAGTCCCTGAACGACGCCGACGTAGAATTCGCGGATGTCGAAGCCGTCGATGTTCTCGCGGTTTAAGTCGATCATGTCGGCGTGGGAGATGCCGCGCAGGCCTTTGTTCGTAAGGAAATGGTAGTCGGAACCCCACTGGAAGGAGTCCTCGCCGACGAGGCCGTCGTTGTAGCCGTCGAAGTGCTTTACGAAGTGGTAGCTCATGTTCAAAGGGAACTTGCCGCTCGTCGCGTGGTTCAGCTTTGAACCGAAGCTCTGAGTGTAGATGTTATCGAACTGGTAAGCCATCGGCTCCATCTGCTTGTTGAGGCGTTCGACGCCCGCTTTGGTGAGGTCGGTTACGGCCTTGATGAAGTCGGGGTTGTTGTCGCCTGCAAGCTTTGCGCCCTTGTTGTAAGCGGCAGCGACGGTGTTGCGCAGGTTCTCAGGTGCCTTGTTCATTAAGTACTCAGCGAATTCGCAGCCGTGGTGCGGCGTGTTGATCGTGGTCAAAGAAGCGACGTAAGGCGCCATGCCGAGCATGGAGATACAGTATCTTGAGTCGAGGCCGCCCTTACTGTGGGCGATGATGTTGACCTTCTCGGCGCCCGTCTCTTCGAGGCAGCGGACGATGGATGACTTGAGCTGAAGGGCGCATGTCGGGACGTCGCCTGCTGATTCCTGGCCGCCGTAGTAGATGGTGGCGCCGTTCTTGATGAGTTCGGCAGGGACGCGGCCCCAGTAATTCAGGTGCTCTGAGTCACGGAAGAAAACGCCGTGGACCATGAGGATCGGGTACTTGGTCTTGCAGACCTGATCGGCTTTTCGAGCTTCGTCACGCCAGTAACGCTGGCTCTCTTCGCGGACTTCCCTGCCCGCTATCTTGACGATAATTGAGAGCACGAAGAGATTCGCGATGGGGATCATGCCGCAGAAGATTCCGAGGAGCCTCTTGCTGATGCCGATCTGCTTTGAAGTCAGGTAGACGATTATTATGCCCGTCCAGAAGTATGCGTTAAGAAGGCCGACCGTGACACACGCGTAGACGATTATGGGCGTCCAGCCGATGTCTTCGACGAATAGCAAGGATACGATGAACGCAGGTATAACTACGAGCAGTGTGAACGGGAAGACAGACAGGATCGTGTTGCCATAAGAACAGATCTTAAGTCTCGCGCCGGCGATGCCTTTCGCGTACTGGCCGGGGAAAATGAAGGCCAGTACTGCGAGGATCACGGTCAGTGCTATGAACCAGTAACTGATAAGGTACAGGAACGGGCTTAAGCAAGCTGCGGTGATGAAGATCCCGTCAAAGACTTTTACAGCCGGTCTTTCCTTAAACATAAGAATTACCTCTTAAAACAGCTTTACGGAACTGATTATACAGCCTTTTTACCAGCTTGCAGAATCGCCTGTGTTGTAGTTGTTGTCGCCGTTGTTGCCACCGCCGCCATTACGCTCCTTGTTGGCATCGTCCTGGATGCCCTTGATGCGCTCGGCAGGTGTCTTGGTAGGCTCACCCTGACCCTGTCCGCCGGGAGTAGGCGTAGGTGTACCTTCGCCCTGACCACCGGGTGTCGGAGTAGGCGTACCTGTACCTTCTCCGCCTGGAGTAGGTGTCGGTGTACCTGTGCCTTCGCCGCTCGGTGTAGGTGTAGGCGTGCCATTCTCGTTACCGGGTGTCGGAGTAGGTGTCTCTCCGCCGGGAGTTGGTGTAGGTGTATCTCCGCCGGGAGTAGGAGTAGGTGTGTCCTCTCCGCTGGGTGTAGGCGTAGGTGTATCTTCTCCGCTAGGCGTCGGTGTCGGAGTAGCTGTAGCATCCGCATCCGGCTTAGGTGAAGGTGTCGGAGTTGCAGACGGAGCATTCGGATCCGGGGTAGGCGTCGGCGTATCTGTAGGTGTCGGCGTCGGCGGATTCTCGTACTGATTCTTCAGGTCTTCGATGAACTGGTTGATCTCGTTATAGAGCTTCTGTGCAGCATAGTAGTGACCGTCGTTATTCTCGGTCGCACATCCCTTCTCGGAAAGGATGCTCTTTGCTGTCTCACAGATCTCGATGGTGTCCTTATAGTTATCTTCGTTAATTGCCTTAACGTCGATAGGTGTTACATAGGACAGGGCATAGTTAACTCTGATCTTGCAGTCGTAGGGATCTTCAGGCCTTAAGTTAAGAGCAGTCTGGTACTCCTCCTTGGCTTTCTGGTAATCGCCTAACTTATAGAAGACGTTTCCTCTGTTGAAGTTGTTGATGTAAGGCTGTGTGAAGCCTAAGAATCCCAACTCATTCTGCTGGAATACTCCTGCGTCGAACTTTTCGATGAGGTTTCTGTTGCCATAGTAGTTAACAAGGAGAATACCGAGGAATAACGCGGTAACGATCCAGATTGAAATAGCTATCTTCTTTGCCATACGTCACACCCTCCTCTTTACGCTTATGAATTCATAAGCGATGAGTACTGCGAGCGGAATGACAAACCAATAGTATGTATCGGCATATCCGTACTCGGTTGATTCTTCCTGCTCGGCGTCGAGAAGCTTTAATGACTTCTCGATCGTGGGATCGATATCTTCAGAGCTGCTCATGTGGACGTAATCGAGCTTCAGATCCTTGGCGAGCTGCTTTAAGTTCTTCTCATCGATCTTGGAGACAGCGGGCTTATAAGGCCAGTCTCTCTTATCCTCAACGAGGACTGTCTCATCGTGCATCTCATCGTAGTAGTGCATCTGGCCGCCCTTAGCCGTGCCGTAACCCATTACTGCACCGCCTTCAACGCCTTCTGCGATTCCTTCGAAAGACTCGAGCTTGTGGTCGTCTGTATTCTCACCGTCTGTTAAGAAGAATACGACTACATGGCCGTCGTTAAGCATCTTGGCATCATTGATCATCTGGCCTAAGAGCTCCTTGCAGCAGTTGATGTTCGTACCTGTCGCGTGGTAATCGACGATAGGCTTTATAGCGTCGACGCATGTCTTAACATATGTGCAGTCGTCGGTAAACGGTGTAACGAGGTTAACGTCGTTATTAAAGTCGATGACGCAGAACTTGGCTCCGGTCAGGGTCTTCGTGATGTATTCGATATCTTCCTTGGCGCCTTCCATTCTGGTCTTTCCGCCATGGTCTTCAGCCTGCATGCTGAGCGTGTCATCTAACACGATGATGCAGTAGCAGTTAAGCTTCTGTCTCATGACCTTGACCTCGTTGGAGACGTACATGGGTCTTAAGTTGATCGCGAAAAGAAGCAGCACCATGATGATCTGCCTGATGTAGGGGATAATGCCTTTTCGCTTAATGACCAGAAGGACAACGCAGATGATGGCCATTAACCAGATGGGGATTATAGGTTCAAACTTAAACTGGTCCATCTGATCACACTTTCAGGACGAATGCCAGGGCAAGCATGAGAGCCAGAGAGAAAAGGAGTACCTTGAAAGGCTTCTCGGGAAGCTCATTCTCGATGATCTCATACTGCGTGTCATCCAAAGCTGCCATCTGTTTTCTCAAGTTGGCAACTATATTGTCTACTACGTCGTCATCTTCGCCGTACCAGAAAGATCCGCCCGTTCCTTCAACGGTCTCCTGCATCATCTTTCTGTCGACGTCCTTCATTATCTCTGTGCCGATTCCGAAGACTGTGATTCCTCTTTCCTGGCACATCTTGCCTGCTTCGGGGAGAGTGACGATCTCGTCTCCGATTACGGCGTTGTCGTTGTCACTTGTAAATATGATGATCCTCGTACGGTCAGGCTTCTCCTCAACATCGTAGAAATCCAGAGATGCTGCGGCAAGTCCTTCACCGATGATCGAAGAACCTCTCTCAGGCCATCCGACGATCGTTCCGTTCTCGATAAATGCCTGTGCCTCAAGGTACTTCTGTGAGTAGAGGATCCTGTTGTGCTGCATGTCTATACGCATCTGCAGACCTTCCTTGATCCTGTCCAGAGTACGGAGGATGTACTGGTAGTCGTTCGTAAGAGGGCAGAGAAGGACCGGTGAAGTATTGAAGATTACGATACCGAATCTCTCGCCGTTAAGTTCCTTTACGATGTTTTCGAGCTTGTCGATAAGTGTCTCATTAAGAACGTCAACCGAACTCGAGATGTCGAGACAGAGGATGATGTCCCTGTTATAGTTTGCGAGCTGCTTGGACTCTGTCTTGTAAGGTCTTGCCATAAGGAAGCCTGACAGAACGAGGCTCGCGATGATCGAAATGATAAGTGCATACTTAAGGACGTTGTACCAGACGACTCTCGCCTTGAACATCGCTTCTTTCCTCAAGTACTCAGGCAGGTAAGCCTTCTTACCGCCGCTGTATTTCCTGCGCAGTCTGAACGTGATAAAAGCAACAATAATGCAAACCACTGCCACGCCCGCGCAAATATATAAAGCTAAGGGGTTCTTCAGTTCCATTCAGCCACCAGTCTCCTTGATTTTTCCAAAGACGCTCTAACGTCACCTTCTGAAATCTTATCGAATTCAGGCTTATAGTATTCTCCGACGAGCATCGTGAGTTCCTTGAACTCCGTGTTGCTGATCTCGGCAAGAGTAAACTTGTCGACTTCCGTTCCGGTCGCCTTATAAACGAATTCTCTTACTACCTTACTCATGCCCTCATATGCAGGTCTGATCTTTGTAGTGTCCTGATTGTAGGAAGCTTCGATCTTATCCAAAGCAGCAAGATACTGTGACTTGAGCTTTGCGATGTCCGGCTTTACAAAAACCGGTTCTTCCACAACCTTCTCCTTGGTCTTTACCTTGAGGTTCTTAAGGACACCATAAAGGAACATGCCAATGATGAGGAGAGTGAGGAGGCCAAGAACGACTCCCGTGATAAGTATCGGAAGCGAAGAATAATCAAATAATCTTCTTAAATCAATCGTTGTCGGCATATCTTTAATTCACACTCTTATTCTTTTCGAGAAGTTCGGCGATCTTACCGTCGACTCTTTCGGCCGTATCGACCTCGACCCACGGGATGCCGTTTCTGTTAAGCTTCTTGATAGCGTCAGCTTTCATCTGTTCCTGAAGCACCTTCTGCTTCTTCCTGATGGCTTTGCTCTGCGATAAGAAAGGCGGGATATAGCCCTTGTCGTAAACGTTATAGACCTTCTTACCGAAGATGTCGCCGTCGCTGACATTGATGAGGAGCACGTCGTGCACCATGGTGATCTGTCCCAAAAGGTTATCTGAAAGCTTCAAGATACCCTCTGTATCAGTGACCATGACGATGATCATGCGCCTTTTGATGTTGTGCATTATGTAGCTCAGGATGCCGTTAAGATCAGACTTGTTCTCAGGAGTTAAGCACTTGGCGTAGCCTTCAAGAAGGAATTCCAGGTTAAGGAAACCAGTCTTGAAAGGTGATCTTTCCATCTTCTCATCGTGATAGTAAAGACCTGATACATAGTCGCCGTTGTCCGTGACCATGTAAGCAAGAGTACCGCCGGCCATAAGGGCAACTTCGCCCTTCTCCTCACCGGTCTTAGTCTCAGCGAGCATTCTTCTGTTAGCGTCCATGACCAGCATGATATTGTGTCTCTTCTCGGCGATATACTGCCTGACAAGGACCTTCTGGGATCTGGAAGTCGCCTTCCAGTCGATATCCTTGATATCATCTCCGGGCACGTACTCACGGAGCTCATCAAAGTTCATACTTCTTCCTTTATAGATGGAGTTGTATGAACCGTCGAGAACTCTGCTCGTAGCCTTGTCCGTAGCTATGGTCTTATAACGCTTCAGCCCGAACTTAATTTTCGAGACGTAGTCTAAGTTCATGGAGTAACGATTGCTCCGACAATAGCATCAACGACCTGCTCAGGCTTGATTCCGTCTGCGATAGCAGCGAAGTTGAGCATGATTCTGTGACGCATTACTTCATGGCGCATTGCCTTAACGTCGTCAGGTGTAACATAAGCTCTGCCCTGGATGAGAGCGACTGCCTTGGATACTTCCATGAATGCGATAGCCGCACGTGTGGAAGAACCCATTGCTACATAGCCTGCGAGGTTCGGTGAGATGTACTTGGAAGGATCACGTGTAGCCTGAACGATATCAACGATATACTTCTTGATAGCAGGTGAGATATAAACTCTCTTGCAGAGATCCTGTAAGAACTCGATATCTTCGATGGTTGCAACAGACTTAGATCCTCTGAAGACGTTTTCTTCGATCCTGTTAAGGATCTCGACTTCCTCATTAACATTAGGATATGTAATGATCTCCTTAAGAAGGAATCTGTCCTGCTGAGCTTCTGAAAGCTCGTAAGTACCTTCCTGCTCGATAGGGTTCTGTGTAGCGATAACGATGAATACCGGAGGGAGCTTATATGTCTGGCCGCCGATACTTACTGATCTCTCCTGCATGGCCTCGAGCATCGCAGACTGTGTCTTTGCAGATGAACGGTTGATCTCATCGAGGAGAAGGAAGTTAGCGTAAACAGGTCCGATCTTTGTCTCGAACGTGTTGTTGGTCATATTGAATGTCTGTGTACCGATGATGTCGGAAGGCAAAAGGTCAGGTGTGCACTGTACTCTTGAGAAAGAGCCGCCTACAGCTTCTGTCATGACCTTAGCTGCCGTTGTCTTAGCAAGACCCGGTACAGATTCCAAAAGGATATGGCCGTTGGCGATCATGGAAACCAGGAGTGATACTCCGAGCTGTGATTGTCCGACGATCTTGGAATTATAATAAGTCCTTATTTTGTTAATGATCTCACCTGATCTTGCAAGCTCATCAACATTGATGTTCATTACCAGTTGTTCAGCCATAAAAACCTCTCATTCCTATGTGTTTTAGCCGTGCTTTGCGTGACTTCTGTCACGTTTACACATAACCGTAAAAATAATTTGACTTGCCTATTATACTATCAAGTGCGCAATTTGTTTAAGAATTTTATGTTAATGCCTTCACTTTTGCGCCACTTTTCGAGGCCTGTCATCTTAAAAACAGTTTGATAATCAAAATTGTTGCATTTTGTTAGGAAAAGTTTTCGGCAAAATTGTGGTGTATACGATCACACCGACGTGAAGCAGATGATATAGCCCTCATCGTCCTGCCTGATAACCTTGGCATAAGTTCTCGCATCGCCCTTCTTCAGCATTATGTTCGACCTGTATCTCAAGGCGACCTCAGGCTTGATCTGAGCATACTTGTTATCTTCAGACATCCTTACGATGATGCACTTATGGGGCGTCTCATTGACCTTCTTCTCTTCAAGGAAGAATAGTTCATATTCTTCGGAGATTTCGTCCGCCCAGGAGAACTCTCCGCTCTTTCTGGCAAGCTTGATATCTTCAATGCATGTAATGTCATAATACTTAAGAACGTCGGCGCCCTTGGGAAGGAATGTGTCCTCCGATGCGATGTCGAGCTTCTCTGTTATCGCTTTTCGAGTGTTCTCGGTAATGAGGATCTGGCCTCCGATAGTAAGGCCTTCCAGACGTCCCGCGATATTTACCGACTGGCCGATGCAGCCGTACTTCATGGTCTTCTCGGAGCCGATGTTGCCGACGACAGTATCGCCCGTATTAATGGCGATTCCCATCTCGATGCCAGGATAGCCGTGCTCGTTATTCCACTTATTTACGTCTGCTATAGCATTCTCCATCTCGATCGCGCACTTAACAGCCAGCGCCGCGTGGTCTTCCCAGTACTTGGGCGCGCCGAAGATCACAAGGATACCGTCGCCCAGAAACTCGATGAGCGTGCCGTGGTACCTCTCTATGACTGCGACCATGTGGCGGAAATAATGGTTAAGCAATATGATGAGGTCCTGCGCCGGGAGCTTGGATGAGAGTGCGGTAAAGCCTCTAAGATCGCTCATGAGGATCGTGACATTCTGCGTGGCGCCTCCGATCTTCTGGCCTTCCTCTGTAGAAAGCACGTAGTCGGCGATGTCTGGCGTCGTATAGCGTGCAAAAGCAGAACGAACCTTGATGAGCTTGGTAAGGTCAGTAATTACGATCAGGTAGACCGCTATATCCTGCTTATAGAAAGTAACTCTTACATGAAGGTTATGGACATCACCTTTGTTATCGACATAATCGACGATGTCCTCCTGCGAAGTGAGCTTCTGCGTGACGGCATCGATGAAGAGCTGGATGAAGTCATCGTTGCCCTTAATGTAGGGAATCGCATTCCAGATCTTGGACTTGTCTTCTGATGAGATCCCCAGGAGCCTTTCAGCTGCCGGATTCGATACCAGAAGTTCTCCCGTAGCCGAGATGATGCAGATCGCATCATCTGATTTCTCGTAGAAAAACCTCGACTGTTCGGGAGTGATATTTAATGCCATTATGCTTCCTTAAAATGATATATAAGGTATGGATTAGAACTTCTTTATAATAGCGACATCGACGACAGAGCCCTTAACGCTGACCTGTACGTCATCTGCGATGTTCGCGACGATGGACTTCTCGAGCTCGTCCCATGCCTCTTCGTTATCTTCCTTATCGGCCTTATCAAGAGAGTTCCTGTAGTCCTGAAGTGTCCAGAGGAACGCTGCCGTTTGCTCGTAGGATTCCGGGCGTCCCATCGCCATGTAGCCGATCGGAACGCTGCGCTGGATAATGTCAGCTTCCGGATCGGGCATCAGTGCGATCGAGATGCGGTCTCTTAACTTGCCCATGAAGCCCTTCGCTGCGGCATTCTCGCCGGTCCTTGAAAGGCTCAGGAATTCCTTGCGGACCTCCTGGTTCATCTCGACTTCAGCCTTCATGTGGATCTTATATTCCCTGTTTTTCTCTTCGATCCAGAAATCAGCATCGCCGTTGCCGCCTGCGATACCGTGGAACATGCCGATAAGCTCTTCCGTGAGGAGCCTTAACCTTATGGCTTCCTTGCCGGTAAGATCATTGTATTTTGCGGCCTTCTCGGTAGCGGTGAGCGCCTCATCAGAGCCCTTGCCGTCACCTTTGATCTTGATAATATCCGTAATCACTTAAAAGTTCCTTCCAATCATTCGATCGTTAAGATATCTACGAAACCTGTGATGTTGAACACTTCCATAATAAGCTCGTTAACGTTCTTTATCTTCATGGAGCCCTGCTTGTTCATTGTCTTCTGGGCAACGAGAAGGGATCTTAAGCCTGCAGATGAGATGTATTCGAGCTTTTCCATGTCGATGACGAGGTTCTCCACGCCATCCATATTCTCTGCAAATACCTTGTCAAGTTCAGGAGCCGTTGTCGTATCGAGCTTGCCTTCGAGGGCGATGGAGAGGTTGGAACCGTTTTTTGTTTTCGTAATGTTCATCATCAGTTCTCCTTATTTACAATGATTTCGGGCATAATGTACCCATACAGGAAAAGAATCAAAACTCTTTGCGTAATTATACTATATCGGATGAGTGTTTTTCATAATTCCCGTATAATATAAACAATCAGTTTACACTTAAGGGCATTTAATGGCCGCATCTCCGAACTGCGGCACAAAACGAGGGCCACATCATATGGAAGAGCTAAAACTTGAAGCCACAAAAGCAAATCTCGACAAGGTCTTATCCTTCATCGACGGCCATCTCGAAAACAACGCCTGCTCCATGAAGAGCCAGATGCAGATCGACCTCGCCGCCGAAGAGATCTTCGTCAACATCGCCCAGTATTCATACGCACCCGGCACGGGATCTGCCACCATCCGTCTCTCCGTTGCTGACGGCTCCGCCGAGATCACCTTCATCGACTCCGGCATCCCCTACGACCCGCTCGCCAAAGAAGATCCCGACATCACCCTCTCGAGCGAGGAGCGCCAGATCGGCGGCCTCGGCATCTTCCTCATCAAGCAGTACATGGACGACGTCCGCTACGAATATTCCGATGGCCAGAACAAGCTCACCATCGTCAAGAAACTGTCCTGACATCATTTTTTCGACAGAGGTACCCACATGAGTCCCGAAAACAAATCCAAGTTCGCTTCAGAAAAAGCTTCCGAAAACGCTTCCAAGATCGCTTCAGAAAAAGCTCCAGCAAGCGCTTCCGAAAACGCTTCCAAGTTCGCTTCGGAAAAAGCTCCAGCAAGCGCTTCGGAAAACGCTTCCAAGTTCGACGCCAGAAAATCCCTTTCCGCGAAAACAGTACGCTCGACGCTCTTAAGCTGCCTGATCTTCGGCCTGATCATCCAGTTCGTCGCGCTCTCATTCTACGCATACTCATTCATCCACCAGTACATCAGGATCGCAGACGCCGCTGCCCGCCAGTGCCGCCTGTCCGTAACCCACGGTGCCGACGCATGCAAACTCTCCGACGACGTCATGAGGATCTACAACTCCTTAAGTGACGCAGACCGCGCCAAGGTCGGCACACCTGAGTACAGGCAGTTTTTCGCAAAGGTCGAGACTGGCAATAACAGCGACTACGCAAGGATCTTCAACATCATCAAGGACACCCGTAACTTCCAGGATGTTTCCGACGTCTTCATCGCAATGTACGACGCCAACAACAACGCGATCGTCTTCGTCGCCGACGCGAGCGATGACCCTTCTGATGTAAGACTTCCCGGCGACTGGGAAAAGGTAAAAAGGAACGAGATCAACCGCTTCGTTTTCGGAAACGACTACGAGACACTCTACACCTACGACTGGACCAAACAGGACGGCTTCCTCGTAACAGTAGGCGTCCCGATCTCCGCAGAAGACGGCCACACAGTCTCCTACCTCCTCGTCGACATCTCCACCCGCAACATCGCCTGGGGCATGGCAACCTTCGCTCTCCAGCTGACGATCGTAATCGTCCTGGTCACAGTGCTCCTTGCCTACTTCCAGACAAAGACCATCCAGAAAAAACTCGTCGACCCGATCAACAAGATCGCCGATGCATCCCAGCAGTACGCCCGTGACAGACAGGCCGGCAACGATGTAAAAGACCACTTCTCCAACATCGATGTCCACACCGAAGACGAGCTCGAGAACCTCGCCGAAGCCATGAAGGAAATGGAACTCGACCTGACCAAATACGAAGCAGACTTAACGCAGGCCATCGCTGACAAAGAGCGTATCGGCATGGAACTCTCCCTCGCCACCGCCATCCAGGCAGCTATGCTCCCTCACGACTTCCCTCCTTTCCCTGACAGGAAAGAATTCGACATCTACGCCATGATGGAGCCCGCCCGTGAAGTAGGCGGCGACTTCTACGACTTCTTCTTCATCGACGAAGACCACCTCTGCCTCGTAATAGCCGACGTCTCCGGCAAAGGCATCCCCGCTGCCCTCTTCATGATGATCTCCAAAACGATCCTCGCCAGCGTCGCAATGCTCGGCCGCCGCTCCGCCTCAGAGATCTTAATGAAGACCAACGAAGCCCTCTGCTCGAACAACAAAGTCGAGATGTTCGTCACCGCCTGGGTCGGCATCCTCGAAGTCTCCACCGGCAATCTCACCGCGGCAAACGCCGGCCACGAATATCCCTTCATCAAGCGCGCCGACGGCTCCTTCGAAGTCTACAAAGACAAGCACGGCCTCGTAATCGGCGGCATGGCTGACACCGTCTACAAAGAGTACACCCTCGACTTAAAGCCCGGCGACAAGCTCTTCGTCTACACCGACGGCATCCCCGAAGCCAGCAACAGCGATGGCAAGATGTTCGGCTTAGACCGCCTCGCCGAAGCGCTGAATAAGGAGGGTGGTTCTGGTGGTTCCACTGCTTCCGCTGCATCCGCCGCCGGCTCGACCGCTGAGATCATCCGCAACGTCCGCGTCTCCGTCGGAAACTTCGTCCAGGACGCCGAGCAGTTCGACGATCTCACCATGCTCTGCTTCGAGTACCACGGCCCTCAAGGGAAATAAGTGCTTTTGGGCTTTTCTTGATCCCACCGGGAGCGGCCTAAAGCTATAAATTAGTTAATAACGGACACATTGAGCAATTTTCGCCTTTGTGTCCGTATTTTTTGCGCTTATTTCAGCCGTCCGGAGCGTGATTTACGGACACAAACGTCTTTTCCGGCGGATGTGTCCGCTGGCGGACCGCTTTTTCGCGCTGATCGCGGGGAAATCTACGGACACAAAAGGCTTTTCCGGCGGATGTGTCCGCTGGCGGACCGCTTTTTCGCGCTGATCGCGGGGAAACTTGCGGACACAAACGGCTTTTTCGGTGGATGTGTCCGCTCGCAGGGGGCCAAAGCATACTAAATCCGGAAAACAGCCATTAGGTATGCCTGTTTTCGTGGCATTTCGCCATCGAAAAGGGTACTCAGGCATACCAAATCGCGAAAAGTACCTTTTGGTATGCTTTTCGCGCAAGAGATAGCACGCCCCACCAAAAATCCCCCAATAAAAAACCGCCGCATGGGTTTGCGGCGGCTGGAGGTAAAGTGCATTCCGGATATTCGGGTGACCGGAAAACAATATTATGAAAGAACGGGTTATTATGAGGCTGTCTTAGCTGCGCCTTCGGCACTTGCCTTCTTGGCAGCCTTTGCCTTCTTATCCTTCTTCTGCTTGGAGAGGATATCGAAAACAACTGCGGCGAGAAGTACGATTCCCTTTGCGATCTTGATCCAGTCCTGGTCGATGGACATCAGTGACATGCCCTGGTTGATAACACCGATCATGGTAGCACCGATTACCATTCCCATTACTGTACCTGAACCGCCGTATGCGGAAACACCGCCGACGATACAAGCTGCGATCGCGTCCATCTCGAAGTTCTGGCCTGCATAGGAGTTAGCCGCACCGAATCTTGTTGTAACGAGGAGAGAAGCAAGAACGGTGAGGAGCGCCATGTTGAGGTAAGCGCAGAACATAACGAGCTTGTTGTTGATACCGGAAAGTCTTGATGTCTCTGCGTTGCCGCCGACTGTCATGAAGTGACGTCCGATAGTTGTCTTTTCTGTGATGATGCCGTATACGATGAGAACTGCGATGATCCAGAGGAGAACTACAGGGATACCGCCGTCCTGTGCGAGCTGTACAGCGAGGATTGCGATGACTGCAACTTCGAGGATGCTCTTCAATACGGTGAACCACATGGGATCTGCCTGATAACCCTTCTTGACCTTCTTTGCACGGCCGTAGAAGTTAAGGAATACAACAACTGCTGCGCCGATTGCACCGAAGACTACGCAAGGGATGTTGAGCTGGCCCCAGGGTGTCTCGAAAATCTTACCGGAGAAGATCTTGGTGAAAGATGCCGGGAAGTTGGAGATAGCGCTTGTATCAGAAACTGTGATGAGGATCTGTGTGCCGAGGCCTCTGAATGCGAGGTAGCCGGCAAGAGTTGCGATCCACGGCGGGATTCTGAGGTAAGCGATGAGGTAGCCTAAGATTGCACCGTATAAGAGTCCTGCTCCTATAACAATGATGAGTGTCAGAGGTGTGTTAACGTGCTGGATTACTGAGAAGACACCTGCGATAGCACCTACGAAGCAGACGAAGGATCCGACTGAAAGGTCGATGTTACCACCTGTGAGCATACACATGAGCATGCCGGCACCGAGGACGAATACGTATGCGTTCTGGTCGATCAGGGCTGTAATGTTCGAAGGAGTGAACATGTTGCCGCCTGTCATTATTACGAAGAAAACATAGATAACGAAAAGTGCTATAGTCATTACGTTCTTTTTGAGAACATTTCCAATGCTGAAATTATTCATGCCTTAGCACCTCCCTTCTCTGTTGTTTCTGCTGCTGCAGTCTTCTTAGAGCCCTTTCTTCTCATCTGCATGATTACGTCGAAAAGAACTGCCAATACAAGTACGATACCCTTAACTACTGTCTGATAGTTCGGAGGAGTATTAGCAACGACCATGCCCTGGTTGATGATACCCATCAGGGCAGCACCGATGATAACGCCGCCGATAGAACCTGTTCCGCCGTATGCTGAAGCACCGCCGATGAAGCAGGCTGCGATAGCGTCCATCTCGTAACCCATACCGTAGTTAGGTGATGAACCCTTAAGTCTTGCGATATTGAGGATTCCTGCGAAGCCTGCAAGAAGGCCCATGAGTGTGTAAGCACTGAACATAACCATCTTTGTGTTGATACCGGAAAGTCTTGTAGCCTTTTCGTTACCACCGACAGCGTAGAGGTTACGGCCGAGTGTTGTCTTTGTTGTGATGTAAGCAAAGATTCCGAGTATGAGAGCGATCCAGATAAGAACTGTAGGAATGCCCTTGTAGGAAGCAAGCTTGTAAGTAAGCCATCCGATGACTGCAACAATGAGGATAGTCTTGATAACTACAGAAATAATAGAATCAACTTTGTAGCCCTTCTTGACGAGTCTTGAACGGTTAATAAATGTGTATACAGCATAACCGATTGCGATGATGGCGCCTGCGACTATACATGTCTTGTTAAGATCTGATGCAGGTCCGATATTAGCTAAGTAATCCGGAACATAGCATGCATCGCCGCCGCCGAAGATCTTAAGGAATGATTCATCTGTAATACTGTATGTGTAGCCGCCCATGATGATGTTTGCGAGACCTCTGAAGGCGAGCCAGCCAACGAGTGTCGCGATGAAAGGCGGAACCTTAACGTAAGCGATCCAGAAACCGTGCCACATACCGATGATAAGACCCATGACGAGCATAAGTACTACAGCAAGAGGCCACGGGAGATTCTTTTCGAGGATGATAGCACCGATACCACCTGCGAGGCAGACAACTGAACCTACGGAAAGGTCGATGTTACCACCGGTGAGGATGCAGAGGAGCATACCTGTACCGAGTACGAAAACGTATGCGTTCTGCGATATCAAATTGTTGATGTTCTGAGGGAATAATGTCTTACCGCCGGTAATGATGGAGAAGGCTATTACAACCACAACCATGGCAATAAGCATCATATATTTTCTCAGGAAGTTTAATACTTTATTTCCTTCCATACTTATGCCTCACTTCCCGACTTAACAATGCAAGCCATAATGTTTTCCTGTGTTGCTTCAGATGCAGGCATCTCGCCAACGATCTTAGCCTGGTTCATGATGTAGATCCTGTCACTCATGCCGATGACTTCAGGAAGCTCGGATGAGATCATGATTACGGACTTACCGGCTTTTGCAAGATCATTGATGATGCAGTAGATCTCGTACTTCGCACCTACGTCGATACCTCTTGTAGGTTCGTCGAGAATAAGAACATCCGGATTAGCAAACATCCACTTAGCAAGGAGGACCTTCTGCTGGTTACCACCGGAGAGGTTTCCTACGAGCTGCTCTACGGAAGGAGTCTTAGTTCTGAGTTTCTTAACGTATTCTTCAGCTACCTGGTATTCCTTATCCTTATCGATAAAGCTTCCGGAGCTGACGCCTGCAAGGTTCGCAAGTGTTGTGTTTGTCTTGATCGAATTCGTAAGAACAAGTCCGTTGCCCTTACGGTCTTCAGTAACGTATGCAATACCTGCAGCGATTGCCTGCTTAGGATTCTTGAGGGTGAGCTCTTCACCCTTAAGAGTAAGTCTTCCGGAAATACCGATACCATAGGAGCGTCCGAAAATACTCATCGCAAGCTCTGTACGGCCTGCGCCCATGAGGCCGTAGATTCCTACGACTTCGCCTGCATGTACATTGATCGATACATCATCGCAAACTTTTCTCTCGGAGAATTCGGGATGATATACCGTCCAATTGTCAACTTCCATCATGACATCGCCGATCGGAACATCGTGACGCTTAGGGAAACGGTCGGTCATTTCACGGCCTACCATGCCCTTGATGATCCTTGTCTCGGAGATATCGTCTGTGGTAGCATCCAAAGTCTCGATCGTGGAACCGTCTCTTACGACCGTGATCTTGTCTGCAACATATGAGACTTCATTGAGCTTGTGGGTGATGATGATCATCGTCATGCCCTCGCCCTTGAGCTTCTTCATGAGATCAAGAAGTGCTCTTGAATCAGTCTCGTTAAGTGATGAAGTAGGCTCGTCCAGGATGAGGAGTCTGGCATGCTTAGCCAAAGCCTTCGCAATCTCAACGAGCTGCTGCTTACCTGTACCAATATCTTTAATAAGTGTCTTCGAAGAATCTGTAAGGCCTACCATCTCGAGGTACTTGTCTGCCTCAGCGTAGGTCTTGTTCCAGTCAATGCACCATTTTCTTCCCTGT
>JAEEGJ010017167.1_pt1 | contig 16436 bp, 19 predicted proteins | sample 8958761 | NCBI WGS metagenome assembly JAEEGJ01 (sample SAMN16246546, study PRJNA631951) | gut metagenome | biome: gut microbiome; feature: rumen; material: RS-attached | host: Bos | place: Iran: Karaj | collected 2018-10
TCAGGCTCCGTCGCGGCAGGCGCGGTCGCGGACAGCACTCCGGCGGTGCGCAGCGCAGCCAGCAGGGCGTTGAAGTCATTCTTCAGGTTGGCTACGGTGGTCGCCTCGCTGTCAGCCACATAAGGAGCGGTGCCGGAAGCCGCGTTTCCGCTGGCGCTGCCGGGAAAATTCTCGACCTCCGCGCCGTCCAGAAAGGTCAGCTTGCCGCCGATCACCAGCTGTTCGCCGCCATGAGCAAAGTAGTTCTTGGAATTATAGGTGTTCGCCATAGGATGTCCCTCCTTCAAAGGAATGGGAGCCACCCGCGTTCAGATGGCTCCCATGGTCGGTTGGGGTTATCAAGCCTTCACAGCCAGGCACTTCATGACCTCAGCCAGCACCAGACGGCCATCCACACGCTGCGTAGCGCGGAAGCCGATCTGACCGGTAACGGCGAAGAGCTCATTCAGACGCTGGAAGGAACGACCCTGGCGGTCAGCGATCCAGTAGGACTTGAAGTCACCGAACAGGATCACCTTTTTGCCAGCGCCGATCTCCGGCATATAGGGAGAAGTGACCAGGCGGTAGTTGAGCAGGGTGTCGGGCTGACCCTCCTTCAGGCCGGGCTGCCACAGGTACTGGCCCTGGCCATCCTTCAGCTTCCGGATGGCCTTTACGGTGCTGTCGTTCAGCAGGAAGACCGCCTTCTTGCGGTACACGCTCTTGATGGAGTGCACCAGATCGAAGATTTCATCGGCAACGATGGTAGTACCAGCAGTGGTCACGCCGGTGCCCGCGCCGTTGGTGGCATGCAGCAGACCAGTGGGCCTGCCGGTGCCATTGCCATTGATGAAGGCCTCTTCCTCGGCAGCGCCGATGCGACGGGCGAACTCAGCAGAGATGTAGTTTTCGATATCGAAAACGCTGTCCTGCAGGAGCTCGTCAGACACCTTGATCATGGTGGCTACCTTGTGAGCGCCAATGGAGATCTGACCGAAGGAGTCATCGCTATCGGGAATGGTGCCTTCCTCATCCACCCAGGAAGCGGTACCATGGGAAGCCACAATCGGGATCTTCCGGTCGCCGGAGCTGGTCTGAATGACGGTGCACAGGGAGCGCAGTACATTTTCCTCCTCAAGGCCCTGCACCAGGGTGCGCTCGTACTCATCCGGCACGAGATAGCCGCCCTCGGAATCAGTGCCGATCTGCAGGGCGTTCATGACGGCAGGGCTGGCGGAGCGGTTCCGGATCATACCCCAGAAGGCATTCCGATACTCATCGGAGGCGCGGCCCTGCTTCTGAGCAGTGGCAGTGGTGGGACGGGAAACCAGAGGCGCGGCGGTGGGCTGATCCAGCTCACGGTCGATCGCGGCCTGACGCTCCAGACGCTCGATTTCTTTGCCGAGGGCAACCACATCGGCCTCCATCTTTTCATAGGTGGCGTTGTCTTCAGCGGAGACCATGCCGTCTTCACCGCGATGGCTGTCCAGGAAGGCCTTGGTCTGGTTCCACAGGTTAGCGCGCTTTTCACGCAGAGCAAGAATCTGATTCATAGTGTTTTCCTCCATTTCTTCATTTCAAAAGCGACAGCCGTTTCATCAGGTCTGCCGCTTTCACTCGGTTGTCAGGGGTAACGGGTTCAGAGGTCGGTTCCGGATCAGGTGGGTGCGCCGGTTCCGGTTTGGGCAGGGTGGCAATCACCCGGTTCATGAGACAGGCGGCTGCAGCCCGGCGACCAAAAGAAAAACCCGACACGTTGTCGGGCAGATCCAGGGCTCCGGTATAGAGCACCTCATCACAGAAGCCGAGCTCCTTGGCCTTCAGAGCGTTCATCCAGGTCTCGCCGTCCATGAGCTTTGAGAGCTCATCCCGACTGAGGCCCGTCTTGATCTGGTACGCATTGATGATGCTTTCCTTCACCTCGTCCAGCAGCTGGATGGCCTTCCGCATTTCTTCGGTGTCACCCATAGCCATGGTGAAGGGATTATGGATCATCATCATACTGGTTGGGCTCATGCACACCTTGGTACCCGCCATGGCAATGACGCTGGCTGCAGATGCCGCCATGCCGTCAATCTGCACGGTGACATCGCCGGGATAGTCCATGAGCATAGTGTAGATCTGACTGGCCGCGATGCAGTCGCCGCCAGGGCTATTGATGTGTAGGGTAATGGGGCCGTTTCCGGAGAAAAGATCCTCCTTGAACATGGCAGGCGTGATATCATCGGAGAACCAGGATTCCTCAGCAATCACACCTTCCAGATACAGGGTACGGGTCTCATCATCGTTTTTGACCCAGTTCCAGAAATGTCGCATAGCGAATTCCTCCTTAATGTCGATGCGTCCAGCCGATGGCAATCATCAGCAGGATGCTGAGTAAAATGAGTGCGGCAATGACGATCAGGCTGGGAACAATCAAGGCTGCATCCGCTCCCTTCTTTCAGGCTGAGTCTGCCTGGTGGCATCGTCGGTCTGCTGCTTCATGGCAGTGGTAATGGGGATCATGTTGCCGTTGACCAGATAAGCGTCACCGCCCTGATCCGCCGGGATGGGATTCTGGTTTTCCAGCGCCCGGATATCATTGGCGGACATCCAGCCGTTCTGGCGGGCAATGGCATAGCCTTCCATCCTGCTTTTGTAGTCACCGCGCATCAAGCCGTCGATATTAAACTGCACATAAAAGCGCCCCTTCTCCTGATCGGTGAAAAGGGCGCGATTCATGGCTTGTTCAATGCGGACGAGCCAGGGGCGAATGGTGTGGACAGCGAAGTCGATGCTCATATGCTCGATATTCGAGAATGTAGCATGCTCCAGATCGCCGACCAGGTGGGGTGGTACCCGGAAGATCCGGCAGATTTCATCCACCTGAAACTTTCTAGTTTCCAGGAACTGCGCTTCATTGTTGGGCACCGCCATGGGCTCAAACTTCATGCCTTCTTCCAGGATGGCCACCCGATTCGCGTTGGATGATCCGCCGTAGGCCGCGTTCCAGCTTTCGCGCAGTGCCTTTGGGTTTTTCACGGTGTTCGGGTGTGTCAGGATGCCGGAAGGGCGTGCGCCGTTGGAGAAGAACTTGCTGCCGTATTCCTCAGATGCGATACCCAGGCCGATAGCGTTTTTCTCCAGCGCAATGGGGCTGTAGCCCATGACACCATCAAAACCAAGGCCAGGGATATGAAGCACATCCTCAGGAGACAGCACCACCGTCTGGCCGGTATTGGTCATATAGGTGTAGATCAGGATGCCGTTTTTGTCCCGATCCACGGTCATCTTGTCCGGCAGCAGAGGGTATAGACCAGTGATCTTGTTCCGGCCTGTGCGGATGATCTGGCAGTAGCTGTTGCCCCACAGGAGCAGGTGCGCCAGCATAACCTCCCGCAGCACAAAGGACGTCATTTCGCTGTTCGGCTCGTCATGGATCAAGCGATACAGCGGATGCTCCGTCGCCTTGCGGTTACCGTCTTCCTTGGCCTCATATACACCAAGCGGCAGGCTGGCGACCGTTTCCGAGATCACCCTAACGCACGCGTACACAGTGGAAAGCTGAATTGCTGTCTGGGCATTGACTGCCTTGCCGGAACCGCTGGTGCCGAAGTAGAAGGTAGGAGCAGCGCTGACGCTATCCTGGGGCTTGTCCCGCGCACGGAACAGGGCGGTGAAAGGATTTTTCATGCGGGTTTCACTCCTTTGTAAGGTGGTTAAGTACCGATTACAGCCGATTTCTAACCGAATACCGATTTTTTGTGACAAGATCCATTTGTTTGTTGTATGATGCAGCCGTCGGAGGTGATGCAGGTGATTTTCAGGTTATCCATTGATCGAAACAAACCAGAAGAAGTGACAGCAACCGTCCATGAGCGGACGCCGCTGATTGATGAGATCGAAAGGCTCGTTCTGCAGGACCGCTATAAGGATCAAATCCCCGGCTACGTTGAGGACGAAATCATAATGCTGAGCATTCCCCTGATTGAGTGCTTTGTAGTGGAAGATGAAAAGACCTACGCCGTATGCAGTGACGGCAAACGGTATCTCGTTCGCAAAAGGCTGTATGAACTGGAGAAGAATCTTCCTGGAGGCTTCGAACGGATCAGTAAATCCGCTCTGGCAAATTGGAAGGCGATCTCACGTTTTACAGTTCAGCTTTCTGGCGCTGTAGACGCAGTTTTCAAAAGTGGTTATGTGGAATGCATCTCTCGCAGGTGCTTTGCTGAATTGAAAAGGAGGTATGGACTATGAAGCAGTTTTTGAAGAACTTCTGTATCAGGGGAATGAAGTATGCTTGGGGCGGCCCGGTGATTATGGCGATTGTCTGGTTGTGCTTGCAGGCTGCAGGTACGATCAGTAATCTGACGGTCAATCAGGCTGTGCTTGGTATTATTTCCACTACCATCATGGCGTTTATTGCTGCCGGAATCTCGGTCGTGTATCAGATGGAGAACCTTCCGAAGCCGTTTGCTGCGCTGATTCAAGCTTCCGTTCTTTACATCGATTACCTTGGAATCTACCTGCTGAATGGTTGGGTGCCTGTAAACAAAATCGGTATGTTTACGCTGATCTTTGTAGCTGCTTTTGCAGTAATCTGGGTAAGCATCTATATTCCAATCCGGCTGAAAGTCGCCAAAATGAACAGGATGATAAGCCAACAGTAATACACATTACAACCCACTCCCGGTTTTCCTGTCATGGCATCCCTTGCAGAGCGGCTCCCAGTTCGTCTGATCCCAGAACAGCCGCTGGTCACCCCGGTGCGGAATGATGTGATCCACAACGGTTGCAGGGACGACCTTGCCCTCCGCCTGGCAGAATGCACACAGCGGATGCTGCTTCAGGAAGAGAGCGCGGGCCTTACGCCAGCGGCTGTCGTACCCACGGGCATCGGCACCGCCGCGCAGCCTGTCGCTGCTCCATTCCATATGATCCTTACAGAACACCTGACCCTGCTCGCAGAAGCCCGGACATCCGGGATAGCGGCAGGGCCTTCTTGGTTTTTGGGGCATTTTGCACCTCCGTCAGATAATCAAAAGTCCACGGGTATCGTAGACGGATTCACCGCCCTGATTCTTCATGGCCCTGTCCAGCGCCATGACCAGCGCGACCGCTCCGTCCACCTTCTCCGTGGATTTTTCCTTGTCGATTTTCAGGTTCCCGGCAGGATCGGTGCGCACGAAAGCATTGTCCATGTTCCAACGGAGCACCGGATGCCCACCGTGATTCAGCTTCCGCTCCAGAACGATGCGCATCAGTTCCTTGGTGGGCGGACTCATGTCCCGGAAGCCCTGTCCGAAGGGCACCATGTTGAAGCCGTCGTCTTCCAGAGTCTGCACCATCATGGTGGCGTTCCATCGGTCGTAGGCGATTTCCCGGATGTTGAACCGTTCGCCCAGCTTCGTGATGAACTGCTCGATGAAACCGTAATGCACCACGTTTCCCTCAGTCGTATGGATGAAGCCCTGGCGCTCCCATTTGTCGTACATAACATGATCGCGCCGGACGCGCAGCTGCATGGTGTCCTCGGGGAGCCAGAAGTACGGAAGCACGATGTACTGCTCTTCGTCATCCCTTGGCGGGAATACCAGCACCATGGCTGTCAGGTCGCTGGTACTGGAAAGGTCAAGCCCGGCATAGCAGGCCCGGCCTTCAAGTTCATACTCGTTGACAGCGCCGCCGCACTCATCCCATTTGTCCATGGGCATCCAGCGGATACTCTGCTTGACCCATTGATTCAGGCGCAGCTGACGGAACATGTTCTCATCAGCAGGCGTTTCCTGGGCCTTTCTGAAAGCGTCCCGCACCTTGTCGATGGAGATCGTCTGATCGAGGGATGGATTGGCCTTGTACCAGTTGCGCTCATCCGTCCAGTCGGCGTCATCCGGCAGGCCGTAGAGCACCGGGTAGAAGCGAGGATCATCCTTCCTGCCTTCGATGATATCCAGGGCTTTTTGATGAACCTCCCAGCAGATGCTGTTCCGGTCGGTGCCAGCCGTTGTCAGCAGGAACCAAAGGGGCTGCTTCCGGGCGTCGCCGCTGCCCTGGGTCATGACATCATACAGAGCGCGGGTGGGCTGGGTGTGAAGCTCGTCGAAGATGCAGGCGCTGACGTTCAGGCCGTGCTTGGTGGCCACTTCACTGGACAGCACCTGATAGATGCTTCCGGTCGGCTGGTACACCATGCGCTTGGTGCTGGGGATGATCTTGATCCGCTTGCTGAGCGCCGGGGACTGCTTCACCATGTCCACGGCCACATCGAACACGATAGCCGCCTGCTGACGGTCGCTGGCGCAGGAGTAAACCTCCGCCCGCCACTCATCGTCGTTGCAGAGCATGTTCAGGGCGATGGCAGCGCCGAGCTCAGACTTTCCATTTTTCTTCGGGATCTCAATGTAGGCTGTATTGTACTGCCGCATGGACGGGTCATCGTCCCGGACAGTGCCGAACACATCCCGGATGATCTTCTCCTGCCAGGGCAGCAGCTTGAACGGCTCCCCGTGGAATTCTCCCTTGGTATGCTTCAGGCACTCAATGAACTGCGTCACCCGGCGGGCTTTCGCTTCACTGAACATCCTGCCAGCCTCCCTTCAGGACGGATTCCATCGGATCGTCGCTGACTGCGCTTTCGCCGCTGTTGGCATAGAGCCGCGCCCGGCTGGCAGGCGTCAGGCCGAACTCCGCGCAGAAGGACTGCATGATTTTCAGGTTCTGCATGGCGATGCTGACCTGCGGCACCTGCTGTACATAACCGCTTGGGGTTTTGAAGATGGTGCCGTGCTGGGACAGGAACTCCTCAGCCTCCCGCCACCGGGCATAAGCCTGGCAGTATCCGGCGAAGGCTTCCATGTCATGTTCGGTGAGAACACCCATGGCGATCAGGGAGGGAGCCAGACGCTTCCATTCCTTCTTTGCTTCCGGCATCAGCCAGGCAGGACACTTCACGTTGTCCTGGGGCGGCGTCGGCTCATCCTTGTTCAGCGGTCGTCTGCCCTTGCCACGGTCGCCTTCCAGTTCTTTCAGGGCCGTGGGCAGGGGCTTTCTTCCTCTGGTGGCCATCGGTTTTCACCTCCGTTTCTCTTGAAAAGTGTGTTTCTTCGGGGATAGTGTCTGGATACTGTCTCCGAAAAAGTGTGTTTCTGAGGGGTGCTTAACTCCCTGTGACGATACTGTCATAGGAAACTGTCTGCCCGTCCCGCAGCACGGTGATCTCCTGATCCGGGTACTCCTGGTGGAAACGCTCCACTATAACTGTCGCGTACTTCGGGTCAAGCTCCATCGTCCGGCAGATCCGGTCGGTCTGTTCACAGGCGATGAGGGTGGAACCACTGCCGCCGAACAGATCCATCACCACGGCGTTCGGTGCGCTGCTGTTCTTAATCGGATACGCCAGCAGCGGAATCGGCTTCATGGTCGGATGGTCGGCGCTCTTCTTGGGCTTGTCAAAATTCCAGATGGTGGACTGTTTCCGGTCGGCGAACCACTTATGCTTTCCGTTGGGAAGCCAGCCATAGAGCACGGGTTCGTGCTGCCATTGATATGGGCTGCGTCCCAGTACCAGGCTGTTCTTCACCCAGATACATACACCGGAAATATGAAAGCCGGACTCCTTGAAAGCCCGGCGAAAGTTCAGCCCTTCGGTATCCGCATGGAAGATGTACGCGCTGCCGCCCTCGGCCATGTGCGATGCCATGTTCTGGAAAGCAGCCAGCAGGAAGGTGAAGAACTGCTCGTCCGCCATACTGTCGTTCTGGATCTTCTTTCCGTCAGCGGACTCATACGCCACGTTGTAGGGTGGGTCGGTCACGACCAGATTGGCCTTGATGCCGTCCATGAGCACGTCCACTGCCTCCGGGGAGGTACTGTCTCCACACATCATGCGGTGCCTGCCCAGCGTCCAGATGTCGCCGGGCTGTACATATGCGTTGACCGTTTCCGGATCGATCTCGCAGTCATCGTCATGCACATCCTTGTCATGCACCTTGGAGAAGAGATCGTCCACCTCGGCAGCGTCAAAGCCCGTCGCGCCGAGATCATATCCGGCGCTCTGCAGATCCTGCAGCAGGTCAGCCAGGGCCGTGGGCTCCCAGTCGCCTGTGGCTTTGTTGAGCGCAATGTTCAGCGCCTTCTCATCCGAAGGGTTCTCGATGTGCACCACAACGCAGTCCACTTCAGTCGCGCCTTCAGCCTTCAGCACCTTGTAACGCTGGTGCCCGCCGACGATGTTGCCCGTCACCTCGTTCCAGACGATGGGATCGACGTACCCGAAGTCGTGCAGGCTGCGCTTGATCTTCTCATACGCGGGATCGCCCGGCTTCAGGTCTTTCCTGGGGTTGTATTTCGCAGGCTTCAGCCGGTCAATGGGCATGGTCTGCATGTTCAGATTCGTATTCACGGTTCCTCCTTCTGCCGTCCTTCGGGGCGGCTTTTTTGATGTCCGGGCGGGCCGATACCCCCACCCCCGAATTTGTCGGAAATTCACGCGTGAGGGGGGCGCGGTCTCCGCCAGGCACACCCAGGGATCTGACCGCCCCCTCCCGGGCACACCTCGGCCCGGCGGCTGGGCACACCGACCAGCCCGGCGACTTCGCCAGAGCAAAGTGGAGAAGTGCGCCGCCCGCCGGACTTCTTCACGGCAAAGCGGAGAAGCGCCGCCCGCCCGGACTTCACCAGAGCAAAGTCGGAAAGTCCTGTGCCCGGGTGGACTTTTCCAGAGCAAAGCGGAGAAGTGTGCCGCCCGCCGAACTTTCGCAGAGCAAAGTCGGAAAGTGTGCCCGGCGGCGGTTCCGGGCGGCGGGTCGGTGTGCCCGCCCGGGCGGCGAAAAACCGCCCGCCCGGCGAAAAAAAACCGGGTTTTTTTCCGGCCCCTACGCGCATGTATAAGGAAGCGCGGCCTCCTTTTTCGCAAAAAAAACCGTTGACTTTTCGGCCCGGCAGAGTGATGGATGTACGCGCCGGGCGGGAAACCGCCCAGAAGGCACAGCCGGGCCGGGCGGGAGAAGCCGCCGCCGGGAGAAAGGAGACCCCCATGAAAACCCAGACCTTCGGCATCGAGATCGAGATGAACCACATCACCCGCCAGCGGGCCGCGCAGGTGGTCGCGGAAACCCTCGGCGAAGGAGCGACCTTCCGGCACACGGGCGGTGCCTACGACGCTTGGGAGGTCACCGCGCCGGACGGGCGGCGGTGGAAGCTGGTCAGCGACGCGAGCATCGCCGGGCCGCGCGACCAAGGCACAGAGTTTGTGAGCCCGATTTGCCGCTGGGAAGACATCGAAACGGTGCAGGCCTGCGTCCGGGCCCTCCGGGCGGCTGGGGCACACGCCGACCCCTCCTGCGGCATCCACGTACACGTCGGCCTTGGGGAGCACACCCCCAAAACCCTGCGGAACTTGGTCAACTTGGTCAACGCCAAGGAAGACCTCCTGACCCAAGCCCTCCAAATCAGCCCGGAGCGCCGGAGCCGCTGGTGCCAGCCCGTCGACCCACACTTCCTCGCGACCCTGAACCGCCGGAAGCCCGCGACCTCCGAGGATTTCGCCCGGATTTGGTACGACGACATGTGCTGGGAGTACCACGCACACCAGCACTACGACCCCTCCCGGTACCACCTGCTGAACCTGCACAGCGTTTTCCAGAAGGGCACCATCGAGTTCCGGGCCTTCAACAGCACACTTCACGCCGGAGAGGTCAAGGCCTACATCCAGCTTTGCCTCGCGATTTCCCACCAAGCCCTGACGGTGGCTTCCGCGAGCCCGGCCCGCCCGGTCACCGACAACCCGGCGTACACCTTCCGGTGCTGGCTCCTCCGGCTGGGCATGAACGGCGAGGAGTTCAAGACCGCCCGCACACACCTCCTGAAGCACATGCCCGGCAACGCGGCTTGGAGGAACGGTGCCGAGACCACCCGCCGGGCCTCCTGAACCCGGCGGCGCACACCCGGGAGGACACAGCTTTGAAACCGACCCGCCTGATGATGGCCCGGCGGCACCGGGCCGAAACCGGGCACAGGAATCGCCCGGTCGCGGGAAGCCACACCAGCTTCCAAATCAAGCAGGGCACACAGCCCAAGGAGGTACACCCCATGATGAACCGGAATCAGGCCATCGCCTACGGCAAGCACATCGGCGTCCGCTGGCACATCTACAACAGCAACGGCTGTCTGGTCGGCGGCACCAAGACCCTCGAGCAGGCACAGGCCATGAAGCGCCGCTTCGAAATCGAGGAGCGGAGCAACCCTTGGACACACGGCACCACCCGCTTCGAAATCCGCGAGGCCAAGTAAGCCCGCGCCAGCCACAGCTTTCAAATCGACAGGGCCGAGAGCCCGGAAAGGAACACACCATGAAAAAGCAGGACATCCGCAACGCGTACACCCAGAAGGTCACCGAGCTCCTGAATCAGGGGTACACCATTTTCCCGGACACCATGAACGGTTCGCAGGGCGAAATCGCGCACATCGACCTCACCAACGGCTCCGAAATCATCCGGGTTCTCCTTGAACGCGGGCTTTGCTGGAGCCACATCAGCGACGGCTTCCACGGCGACGTGGTCACCCTGACCGTCGGGCGGGCGGCGGCAGACACTTGGGTCGGCGACCGCTGGGACGGCACCATCTGGAACAGCCGACTGGAGCCCAGCTTCCAAATCAAGTGGGCCGAGGTCAACGGTCGCGGCGAGGGCTGGTACCTCGGGCTCGACGAAGCCGCCAGCATCGGGCGCATCCGGATGGAGCGCTACCGCGCCAGCCACACAGACCGCCGGGAGACGCTGGACGGCGCTTTCAAATCGACGGCCCTGCGCTGGCTCCGGAAACAGCCGAAGATGAGAACCTGCAGGCTGGAAGACATCGAAAAGATGGAACGGGTCTGGAACGACGACGGCAAGCGCCGCTTCGAAATCACCGCGAAGGGCAAGCGGTACACCATCCGCTGACGCACACGGCAACCGCTCCGGCGGTTCCGGTTGAGGGCTCCTGAATCGGGAACCTTCACCCGGAGCCACAGGCTTCCAAATCAAGAAGGAGGTACACACCATGAAGTTCATCGACCTGAACGACGACAGGGTTTACACCCTGCAAGACCTGCGCCGCGATTGGGCACAGTTCCGGGAAGAAGACCCGGAAAACCACGCGCCGGATTTCAAGACGGAACTCTTCGAAATCCTGATGGCGACCATCAACGGACGGAACGATCTGGAAATCATCGGCATGACACACCGGGAAATCAGCAGCCTGACCCTTCGCCTGCGGGCACAGCTTTTGAATTAAGCTGGGCTGCAGGCACACAAACGTATTGACTTCGCCGGGCGGCAGAGGGAAACTGAACCTGCCCGGCGCGGGAGCTTTGAAATCAAGGAGGACACAGCATGAAGTACATCGCATACGGCTCAAACATGGTTCAGGAACAGATGGCATTCCGCTGTCCGGATGCCAGGCTCATCGGCACCGGGTACATCAGCGGAGCGCGGCTGGAGTTTTACCTCCACGCCACCGTCGAAAAGACAGGCGACCAGCGCAACCGGGTGCCCGTTGCCGTCTGGGAAATCAACGACCGCGATGAACGGAGCCTTGACCGCTACGAAGGATATCCCAGCTACTACATCAAGGAGCGCTGGCCCGTGCACATGTCGGACGGCTCTCAAATCGAAGGCATGATTTACATCATGAAGATGATTCGCCAGTCGCCGCCCCACAGCGCCTACTACAAGGGCATCGAGGACGCCTACCGGAAGCTCGGCCTGCGCTCTCAAATCAACACCATCCTGAAGCCTGCGCTGGAGAGGAGCCTGCAGCGGGGCACACACTGGTAAGACAACACCTGGACAACACCTGCCGCAGGGACACACGAATACAGCCGCTTTCCAATCCGGAAGGCGGCTTTCATCGTCTCTGGGCGGCTTTCAAATCCGCGCCGTGTTTGGCCCACGTTCGCGCCGTTTCGCCCGGTCGGGTTCTTTCCTTGGCCCTCACCCCAAAGCCCGCGACAGGGGCCAACGTGGCGGCGACGCGGGCAAAAGGAAAAGCGGCCAGCGCTTGGCTGAACCGCTTTCAAATCCGCAGGGGCTTACTTCGCTTTGGTCAGGTGGTCTGCGGCGACCTCCACCGCATCGTTGTTCTGCCGGAACCGGATCACGATCTCACCGTCGGCCACCGTATACAGCGCCTGGAAAGGCTCCTCCCAGATCTGTGTCAGGCCGGGACATTCCTTCATCGCCGCGATCCGGAGGGCTTTGAAATCTGTGCCCGCCTTCCACTGCTGGAAGATCCGGATCAGGCGCGGCACATGCTCGGCCTTGATGGTCTTCAGCGCTTCCTCGCCGGGCACCGCTTTGAAATCCGCTGTGGCTTCACCCTCTCTGAACTGTGCCCAGCACTCCAGTGGGAGCGGGTTCCGCATGAAGTCCAGCATCGCTTCCGCTGTGCCGCAGTCGTCGCACACGTAGATGCCGTCGGCATGTCGGCTCAGCGCGTTGGTGTGCAGATCCGGCTTCATGGTGTCCCGTCCGCATCGCGGGCAGGGCATCTTCTCTCCGGCTTCCTGCCGGGCTTTCAAATCCAGCAGGGCTTCCTGAATGGTCTTACTCATTGGTGTTCGCCTCCTCAACCATGACCTCCAGCACCGCCGCTTCCTGCTCGGCCAGCCTGCGCTCCCGCCGGATGGCGGTGTACTTTTCCTTGTGGGCCTGCATCTTGTCGCCGCTTCCGAAGGCACAGTAGCCTTTCAGGTGGCCCAGCAGGATTTTCCGCTCGGCTTTGAAATCCGCGCCGTGGTATCCCAGCCGCTGGAGCCAGACGTGCGCGAGGTACTTCTCGTTCTGGTCGTCCGGTTCCACCCGCTCCGGGAAAACCCGTGTGGCCTTCATCGCCGCGTCGTAAATCCGGTTCAGCAGGTTGGCGTAGGTTGTCCAGCGCTCCGGCTGTGTCTCGTCAAAGGGAAACGTCATGCTGACCTTTCCGTCCCGGAAATCAAATCCGGTCAGTTCGGCCACCGCTCTGGAATCGTCCAGCAGGCTGGTGAGATCCTCCAGGGTTTCCGGTGTGCTTTCCTGCAGTCTGTCGATCAGGATGTCAGGAATGTTCAGGCAGTCGCTGTCGGTCATGCGGTTGATCAGAGTCTGGCGGCTGTGCAGCATGAAGATCAGGTTCTTCAGCTGTGCCACCGCAGCGTTCCGCGCCGGAATCGAAATGTCCATCTGGGTGATGGGCTCCGCTTCTGAATCGGCAGGCGCTTCCTCATCCGGCTGTGCTTCGGTGATGGCTTCCTGATCGGCGGCGGGCTCGTCGTTGACGTATCCGTTCCTCCGCAGGAAGTCCTGCAGGGCTCCGAAATCCTCCCCGATGATGTTTCCGTCGTGATCAACGGTGAAGTCGCCGATCTGGTAGCCATAGGAAGGCAGGCCCAGATAGCGGGCAGTGGTGCCCAGCTCCTCGGCGATGGCCTTGGCCAGCGCCTTGCGGTCGGTCGTGTTGGTCGTAATGGTCATGAGAAAAACCTCCTTTGCGTTTTTTGCATGCCATTACTCACTCTGAATGCCCGTAAAGTCAACGGGCTGTGGGCACACAATGCAAATAATCATTCTTCCCACGGCATCCACTGGTGCCAGAAGTGCCCCAGGGTCGCTGTGTTGTTGTAATTCACATCCCGCAGGCCAAGGGAAGAAATGATTCCGGCAGGCGTCAGGTCATAGTGCTTTCGAATCCAGCCGACCAGATACGCGGCGGGCACCTTCCCCGTATGGAAGGTGTTCACGTACACACTGACCGGCTCCTCAATGCCGATGGCATAGGCAAGCTGTACTTCACAGCGCCGGGCAAAACCGTGCCGCAGGATATCCTTGGCGATCTTCCGGGCCATGTACGCGCCGCTCCGGTCGACCTTTGTCGGGTCTTTCCCGGAGAAAGCGCCGCCGCCATGTCTGCAGGCACCGCCATAGGTGTCGCACATGATCTTCCGTCCCGTGACGCCTGTGTCGGCAAAGCTGCCTCCGGTTACAAATCGCCCGGTGGGATTCACCAGCACACGGAAATCCTTATTCAGGTGATGTGCATCCGCGACGTTTTCCATGATCCGCTTGCAGAGGTGAAGCACATCATTCGGTTCCACATCTTCTTTATGCTGTGTGCTGATCAGGAAGGTGTCGATGCGGCGGCGACGGTAATCGTATGTCACCTGTGCTTTTGCATCAGGCAGCAGGGCCGAATGCCGTCTGGTCTGCAGACTGTCGATGGCTTCTGTCGCCAGCACGAAGGGCAGAGGGAGCATTTTCCCGGTTTCCTTCGTAGCATAGCCGAACATCATGCCCTGATCGCCAGCGCCCTTCTTGTCTACACCCAGGGCGATGTCCCCGGACTGCTTTGAAATTTGTGCCTCCACCTGGACGGTATCGTACAGATCCGGCTGGGCGCTGAGAAGCACATCCCGCACCAGGTACTTGATGTTAGGTTCGTGCTTGGAGGTAATCTCTCCGGCCACATACACATGGTCATCCTTGATCATGGCCTCAACCGCCACACGGCTGTTCCGGTCGTGCTTCAGGCAGTCGGTCACAATGGCGTCGCTGATCTGGTCGCAAATCTTGTCGGGGTGCCCGGCGGACACCTGCTCGCTGGTGAAAAGCATGCGCTTCAACTCCTTGTCCGGATACGGGAAAAGCCCCGCCGGGTGTGTCCCTGCGAGGCTCTCTCGATCCTGTTCTACTAAAAGTAATGTCCTATCCAATGGATGTGTTTCTACAGATAGTGACAGTGCATATTAAAGCATTTTTTTGTTCTGCCTTGATCCAAAGGTTTATCTGTATCTGCATTTCCATCTGTTAGGTACTTCTTCTCAGTTGTTACATCTTCATCTGGCTAAAAAGAGGATCATATGATATACTTGATTATAACTTGTGAAGGGGGGGTTGAGATGAAAGCAAAGTTGGCGTCGATGGTCATAGCCCTTACATTGATTTTCTGTACACATGCCTGTTCTGAAGAGGCGTTCATTAACGAAACATACACTGTCAGGAATGGCGAAAAAGAAGCAATGTTTTCGTATCCACAGAACTGTACTATTGAGGATGAAGATTCACTGGGAGTAATTGTTCGTCTTGACGCGAATAGTTATATTGCTGTTTCGATTCCTCGAAGAGGAATGTCTGGAACAAAAAAACTCCTTGAAAACATTGGTGACGAGAGCAAGATTATAAAGCTTACCGATGATGTGTATCTGTTTTCTACACACGGAGACGAAAATCACCGTATGTACAATATAGATATAGTCGAAGTAGGAATAGACCTTAAAAATGGTACAGGCTTAATAATCAATATTACTTGTCCATACGGAGAAACGGAAATCTATAAAGCCGCAGCAATAATTATCGAATCACTTATAGACGATGATATTTTCACCGGCTGGCTTACAGAAAAATGGATTCCATCTATAATCATTGAGTAAATTGTGGGGCAGAAAGGGCAATCCTTTCTGCCCCTTTTTGAAAAACCACTAGATTAGCCTGGACGATCAACCAGTGACCACAGCTTGTTTTTACTGGCATTTCCGAAAATACCATCAGAAGTTAGTCCGTTGGCAGTCTGGAAGGCTTTCACAGCATTTTCAGTATTGGTTCCATAATACCCATCTGCGCTACCAACTTGCGTATACCCAATACTAATCAAATCCTGTTGGATTCTTTTTACAGGCAGATAGTATTTGTTATAATGGCTTGTGCGTTTCCAGGCAGGGGTGCTATACCGGGGAATCCATATCTCACTACTAGAGCTCGGAATGTAACCGGAGGACAAATAATCGCGATGAACGTATCCCGTAATCGTGTCTATGCAATCCCACACTTCAACCTTCTTAAAAGGATCCAAAGAGCTAATAACATCTACCGCATAGCCTCTTGGGAGTTCGGTAATTACATTGTTAGACTGGGTTGCAGCACTGCTGCGCAAATGGACTGTTTGACCTGCCGTTACATCAATGTAATGAATACTAGGCATACAAAGTCATTCCTTTCAAATTGTTTTTTGTGCTTTTTCGCTGGCCAGCTTTTGCACTTGATAGACAGAAAGGATAGAGAAACGCCCCGCAGGTTTATCACCCGCGAGGCGTTCTCTATCCTTTCTTGTCGAGTGTAGCATATCATAATGGTCATACTGGAAACAAGTGGAATTCACTGGAATCTACTACCCAATTTCGGAACAATAATTCTCCAGTCCTGTTTCATCCGGCGGATGCGCTTCTGCAAATTATGACGGTGGAGAGGATCAGCTGTTTCTAAATTCCGCTTAGTTTGCCGTATTTTCTTAGCAATGACTTCACGCTCCTCCATCGTTTATCTCTTAAATGTTACATTCCTCGTCTGGCTAAACCGAAAGCCATATGGTATACTTGTTACGATGTAGATAGCGAAGGAGGTATCGAACATGAAAGCGAAATTGCTGTTAATGGTTATACTACTATCAATCCTTTCCCCTATGAATACATG
>JAEEGJ010017168.1_pt1 | contig 16434 bp, 13 predicted proteins | sample 8958761 | NCBI WGS metagenome assembly JAEEGJ01 (sample SAMN16246546, study PRJNA631951) | gut metagenome | biome: gut microbiome; feature: rumen; material: RS-attached | host: Bos | place: Iran: Karaj | collected 2018-10
TCTAACCCGTGTTTATCTACTAATCTGCAGATATAGCGGATTTTGGATGCATTAACGCCATAAATTTTAGATAGAGTGTTGCTTCCATAGCCCTCGCAATGTTTTTCATAGATTTCTTTTTTCAATTTAAAATCGTATTTCATGTAAAAACCCCCGAAGTTTGTTCAACTTCAGGGGTTCACTTCATAACAACCGCCTCTTTTCATTTGCTTTAGATTGTCTCGGGATGCTGTATCCTACCCTTGATGTCTGCTGCAGCTTCATCACCTTTAAGAAGCCTTATGAGCTCAAGTCCTTCATCAATCGTGAAGCCTAAGCCGCGGCCTGTTGTGATGAGACCGTCAGTCGTGACACCGGCACCGGTGTATTCACCGCAGTTAAGCTTATCTTCCCAGCCGGGGAAGCATGTAGCCTTCTTTCCTTCAAGGACACCAGCCTGACCCAGAACAGAAGGTCCTGCGCATACCGCACCGAGTCTTTTACCTTCCGCATTAAATCTCTTAATAAGATCCTTAAGACCTTCATGCGCCAGCATGTTGGTCACGCCCGGCATTCCGCCGGGTATGAACAACATATCAGAATCAGAATAATCTTCAGTATCAAACTGTCCGTCCGCGACTATCGTCACCTTATGCGAGCTTACTACCGTCTGAGATTCCATAATGGAAACCAGGCGGACATCAATCCCCGCACGTCGAAGAAGGTCTACGATAGTAAGGCACTCGACCTCTTCGGTTCCGTCAGCGATAAAAACAGTTACTTTACTCATAAGCTATCAAACGTCGATCTCTACGATCCAGCCCTCAGGTGCTTCTACAGTACCCATCTGGATACCTGTCAAAGTCTCACGAAGCTTTGTCATGACAGGGCCCATCTCGCTCATGCCGTTAGAGAACTCGAACTCCTTGCCGTGATCGTTGATCTTGCCGAGAGGCGATATAACAGCAGCCGTACCGCAGAGGCCGCCCTCTGTGAATGCACCGCTCATTACTTCCTCGAGAGTTACTTCTCTCTCATCGATCTTCATGCCGCAGTAGTGCTCTGCAACATATACGAGAGACCTTCTCGTGATGGAAGGCAGGATGGAGTTGGACTTAGGAACAATGAGTGTGCCCTTGCCGTCTGTGAAGATCAGGTTAGCTCCGCCTGTCTCCTCGATCTTTGTTCTTGTCTGAGGATCGAGATAGATGTTCTCTGCAAATCCCTCGTTATGAGCAGTAACGATAGCATGCAGCGACATAGCATAGTTAAGACCGGCCTTGATGTTACCTGTTCCGTGAGGAGCAGCACGGTCAAAATCAGAGATCTTAACAACGATAGGCTTAGCGCCGCCCTTGAAGTAAGGACCTACAGGGGTCGCGAAGATACGGTACTGATAATCCTCTGCAGGCTTAACGCCGATAACAGGGTTGATACCGAAGATGTAAGGTCTCAGGTAAAGTGTAGCGCCTGTTCCGTACGGAGGTACCCATGCTGCGTTAGCTGCAACTGTCTCCTTAACGGATCTTATGAACATTTCCTCAGTAATGGGAGGAATCTCTAGACGTACGGCAGAATCGTGAAGTCTTGCAGCATTAAGATCAGGGCGGAATGTAACGATTCTTCCATCCTTTGTCTCGTAAGCCTTAAGGCCCTCGAATACTGTCTGCGCATACTGAAGAACGCCTGCGCACTCGCTCATGACGATCATGTCGTCATCAACAAGAGCACCCTCGTCCCATGCGCCGTTTGTGTAGTTGGCGACGAAACGCTTGTCGGTCTTTGTGTAACCGAATGTGAGATTCGCCCAATCAAGATTCTTCTTTTCCATAATGAGAAACCTCTTTTCACATATAGTGTTTGTAATTATAGCACTTACATTTCGGATATTGTATAATTCTCAAGGGAATATTAGGAATATAGAGGGTAGATATTATGGATGAGAATGAGAAGAAAGAAGAGAAGAAGGTAACCACGAAGGACTTTATTCAAGGTCAGGGCGGATTCAAGAAGAAGAACGATCCTTACGACCTTAACACTCCGTTCGGAAGCCTTGAGAAGAATCCTTTTAAGCCACAGTCTGAATTCGGGAATCCTTGGGACCAGACACCCAACAACATGTCTGATCCGTTCTCCGGAAACTCGAAGAAATGCCCGGGTTGCGGTTCTAACCTTGTCTTTGACATCGATATAGGATCACTTATCTGCAGAACCTGCGGTAATCTTTACGACCCTGATTCCATGGAGATGAACGGTTCTTTGGGAATCGAGACTCCTGAACAGGAATATGGGATCAATGATGAGATTGACTATGAAGACAAGTCCAATAAAGAGATTGTCTGTAACTCCTGCGGTTCCCAGATCGTAACCGATGCCAACACGGCTTCGACGATATGTCCTTTCTGCGGTTCACCTGCACTCATTACGAGAAGACTTACAAGACAGTTCCGTCCCGACGCCATCCTCCCTTTCTCGGTAACGAAGGATCAGGCTAAGGAGGCTTACTACAAGCACGTCACTTCGGTTCCCCGCGTTCCGAAGTCTTTCACAAAGTCTGCAACCTTGGAGAAGATAACCGCCGTTTACGTTCCGTTCTGGCTTCTGTCCACGGATGTAAAGATGGATGTCGGAGGCTGGACACATACGGTAATCGACGGAAGTCCTTTCTACGATCCGCTTAAGCAGGAAGCAACTCATAAGCATGCCATCGATATTCCTATCGACGGTACTATCGAGTTCTCCCTTAAGAATGTGCCTTTCGATGGTTCAAGAAAGATATCTAACAGACTGATGCAGGCATGCGAGCCGTTCGATTATTCCGAGCTCGTTCCTTATAACGCGTCTTATCTGACGGGTGTCTTTGCAGAGAAGTACGACTGCCAGCCTAAGGACATGTACGATCACATCAGAAAGAGACTCGACAACTACTGCCACAACGTAGCAGAGAAAGTAAAGTTCGAGGACTGTGACTCCTTCACATATAACTCAGGTTATACAGGGATACAGTATAAGAACTTCCGTGTTATCTATTGTCTGTTGCCCATCTGGTTCCTGAACGTTAGGTACAACGAGGGTAATTACCAGTTCGCCATTAACGGTCAGACCGGTGAAGTATGCGGCGTTGTTCCCGCAAGCAAAGGTTGGAGCCTGATGAAGAACCTGTCCGAGAGGATCACTAATGCTACATACAGTCTCAACAGGAACGTAAGATTTATAACTTATGGTTTGCCTTCGGTAATACTTACGATCCTGTATTTATCGCTTCGTTCCCGCTACACATTCTCAAGACAGGGAGCAACGATATTTGTAGCGCTTATCATCCTTTATCTGATATCGCTAATGCTGCTTATCGGATTGCCTCCTTATATGAAGGCACACGAGGAGAAGGTAATGGCCAAGAGAGGTTCACGCGATCCGCACTCCTTGGACCGTGCTCCTGATGTATCGTTCTACCTTGATACCACCAGAAAGATCAGAGCTACCAAGAAGATCACCAAAGGCGGCGAGATGGGAATCATTAACGGAAGCGCAGCTATCACTAACGGCGGCGGCGGAAAGAAGAAAGCATACTCGGAGCCTGCAAGTTGGTACTGATAATAGTAAGTGACTCTCACGGGAGGTCAGACCTTCTGTATCGTATAGCAGAACTCGAGAAGCCCGACATGATCCTGCATCTGGGAGATCTTGAAGATTCGAAAGACACAGTCGAGCGCCAGCTCGGCGCGCCTAAGATCCCATGCGTTTTCATTAAAGGCAACTGCGATTACAGATCCCAGGGAGAGCTTCTTAACAGTTCCGTATTCACACTCAAGGGACACCGTTTCTACTTAACGCACGGACATCTTGTCCACGTGAACTACGGACTTGATACATTGATCTACACAGCAGAAGAGAACGGGTGTGACATTGCTATCTTCGGTCACACCCATGTTCCCTTCAATGAATTCGTTGACGGTTCATTCGGAGGTCCGAAGATACATGTGTTAAACCCCGGCAGCATCGCACTTCCGAGGGGCGGTTCTTCCAAGTCTTACATGGTAATGAATCTGAAGGACAGTGGCGCTTATGACGTCACTCTCAAGACGCTGTAGCTTCTTCCGGCTGTTCGTGCTTTAAGTTCCAGTACCATCTGAACACAGCCATTCCGATGATGATGATATAACCCGCAACACTTAACACTTCCGGTATTTCCCCGAGGAATGTGATCGCGAGGAGCGCAGAGAATACTACCTGCGTGTTGTCGAAGACGCCTATCTTACGTGCAGGCGCGAACTTGTATGCAGATGTGATGGAGAACTGTGCTACAGCTGCAAAGATACCTGCTGCTATAAGGCAGCCTAACTGCCAGAACTCCATAGGCTTGAAGTTAAATACCATGAACGGAGCCGAGAGCATGCAGGAGAAAATGGAGAAGCACAGAACAATGATGGACGTGCGCTCTCCTTTTCGACCCAGAAGGCGTACGAAGGTATAAGCGATACCGGCACCGGCGCCGCCCCACACTCCCGCGATGGCAGGAAGCATGTTAACGTCAGCCGAAGGACGCGTGATGAGCAAAACACCCATAAACGCGACTACTGTCGTTGTTATGTCTATCTTCGTGGGCTTCTCCTTAAGTATCGGTATGGAAGCGATTATCGCGAAGAACGGCGAGAGCTTGTTAAGCATATTCGCGTCTGCCAAAGGCATGTTGTCGATGGCATAGAAGTTGCAAAGAAGTCCCGTAGTGCCGAACAGACAGCGGAAAAAAATGTACTTAAAGCAGCCTGATTTGATCTTGAACTTGTCTTCGGATCTAAGTAGCGAGACGCAGGCTATCACCGCAGCGAAAGCGTTGCGAAAAAAAGCCTTTTCCATTGTGGGTACATCGCCGGAGAGCCTTACGCAAAACGTCATGAGCGCGAAGCCCAAAGCAGCAAGAAGTATACATGCTATACCTTTGGCGTCGTTATTTCTTAACTTCATGCGGTCCCGTTACTCGGGAAGGATCCTTTCTACGGCCTTAAAGCCTGTGGTCTTGGCGAACTTCATGTTGTTCTTAAATCCCGAGATCGCATCAGAAGGATCGATCATCTCCATGTTGAGGGACTGAAGCTGAGCTCTTCCAAACTCAACCGAAACGAGAGTAACCTCGTTGTTGTATCCTGTCGCTGTGTTAAGGACATCGTCTACAGCGTGAACATAAACCTTGTCTACAGGAAGAAGAGCGAAGGAATCGCGTGCAACTCTTATCATGGTGCTGCAGATATAATCCTGCATGAGCGCATAGTAGTTGGTCTTGCTCATCTCCTTCTCACTTAACGTGCCGTTAGCCTTGAGGGAAATCTCCATATTAGGAACAACCTCTTCAGACTTAACGTGGAACTCGACCTCGAGGACGTCCTTCCTGTCTGTGCCGACTTCGAACGAAGAACCGTAATCGAGGAGGTCATCGTAAGGCTTGATTACGTTGATGATCTCAAGGTAAGAATCAACATCGCCTGCGATAACGCGCTCAGAGAAAGTCTTGAGTGTCTCGAACTCCTTATACTCTTCACTGCCCTTCACGATATTGGTAGGAATCTCATCTTTGTTAAGGGCAGCCCAGTCGATGTAACCGTCAGTTGCCTTGTGAACGGACTTGATGGCATTTACATATGCTTCGTACTCAGCGACCTTAGCCTTATTTGCCTCAAGTTCGGCAAGCTTCTGCTGATCTGTAGCGGAAGGTGCTGCGGTGCTTGCAGCTGCAGCAGTCTTTCCCTTGCCGCCCTTGGCTGCCTTATCTTCTTTGCCCTTACCGAGCTTCTTCAGATCATAGGACTTCTTGTAGTAAACGCCTGTGCCGGGAATGCCGACTGTGGTTGTTGACTTACCTGTAGCACTGATAGTCTCCCTGAAGCCGCTCTTACCGAAGCTCAAGCTTGGTCCGCTCTTACTCAGATTGACTCTTACACCGGGTGCTATGGTTATGCTCTTTCTGAAACACAGGCCCATGGTCCTTACCTCCGAAGAATATGAAATTTTGTTTAATTTAAATCGATACATTGATATTTTACTACACGAGTTCCTCTTAAAAAGGTAAAATTTATTTGTAGAAAGGATTATTTATGGATCAGACGCCCAGAGTTATAAAGATCAGCGAGTATTCGCTTGATTCATTCGCAGTCTTCGACAGTGATTTCTATGACATAACACTACTGCCTTTGGCTGCAACGAAGAATATCGTATTGCAGTGTGACACGAGCAGGGATTTCACACTGGACGATATGGCGCAGGTCCTCGAGAAGATCATCGGAAACGGCATGGATGCCGCTTCATTTTTCTTCACATGGTTTGAGCCCCTGATGATCCATTTCTATGACCTTTTGAATATTAAGCGCCTCTATGGTGACAGCCCCTCATCTATCGAGACTTACCGTCTTAACATGATGCCTCAGACTGACGATGATCTTTTAAGCTGGATCTTGTCTGATATCCTCAGAGGCTTCCGTGAACTGTCACTCATTCAGGTTCATCTCAAGGCATCTGATTACATCGACGCTGAGAATCTTCTTCATATGATCGACCTTCAGGAAGAAGAAGGCATGCTCCCTATCGAGGACCGTCACTATATAGAAGCGATCAAAGATGATTTCATCCACGAACTCGACAACGACCTGATCCTTAAAGAGGCAGACAGATTTACCAAGAAGCTCTTTATCAAGTACGTTAACGATCTGTGTGAGATCAAGAACTTTAATGCGCTGCGCATCAAAGGTTTCGCATGTCTCGGAGGCAATTCAGTCTTCAGGTCCGATTTCAGGGAAGCCGCCAGATGCATGGAGATATTATGGAAGGACGGCGGCTTCGGTTACGCTGCCAACACCTTAGGATTCATTCATCTCGAGGGCCGTCTTAACGATGGTATCCCTGACTACGGCAAGGCTTTCCACTACTTCTCTATCGGACATGCATTCGGTATATCCGAGTCCACCTATAAACTCGCAGAGATGTTCATCGAGGGGGTATATGTATCGAAGAATACCGAGATGGCTGCAAGTCTTATCGAGAAGGTTTATGTCGATGCCCGCTACAGATTCGAACAGGAAGAATTCGAATGCGGATTTGCGGAAGCCGCGATGCATATGGGACAGCTTCAGTTAAAGGTCTATAACGATAATCCCGAGAGCTTCAGATTCATGCGTGAACAGGCACTAGACTTCTTCCTTCAGGCCGAATTCGCGATCATGATGAGGTCTCAGTTCGGAGTATCTCCCGCTGACAAGAAGCTTCACGAGATTATAAAAGACAGGATCAATGAATTAAGCTCCGACATCAAGCTTTACAAAGCACGCTTCAGAAGCGACTATCCGGGACCTATTAAAGACTTCCTGTCTTACCGCCCTTACGGAAGCTACAGACTCATCGTCAAGCATCTTAAGAATGACAAGGTAAAGATAACTGTCAGAAGGATAACCGGAAGAAGTGATACGGCTCCGGCCTGTACGCTTCTGACTTACAGGGAATTCCGCTGCTGTTCATTAACAGATGAAGTTACCATAACGGCAAACAACGCAACTTCTATTGTTAAGGATGATGCGGAGGGGTTGGTCTTTGACGATATATCGATCGAGACTACACAAGGCGGAAAATCACTGATCAGATTCTATCTTGGTCAAAAGATATGCGCTACGATAAGCGCGGAGAGTTTCACAATCAGCAAACCTTAAAGCTCTATTATTCCGGAGGGGGTCGGGATGACAGATAAAGGCTTGGAAATTTTCAAAACTGTTGCTGAATGCGGAAGCAACACAGAGGCTGCGAAGATACTTGGAATATCGCAGTCGAGTGTTTCAAGAGCGATCACTAATCTTGAGAAGGAATTAGGTGCCAAGCTCATAAACAGGGACACCATGCCCTTCACGCTTACTTCGCACGGAGTAGTTCTTCTTAACATGATCGACGAAGACATGGGCACACGCCAAAGATTCAAACGCTATATCTCTGAGCAGACTCTTCGTCAGATCAAAGTCGGATCATCATTTCCCGTTCTTTGTACATATCTGTCCGATGAAGTCGATAAACTTAAGCAGAACGAACCTGAGATCAAGATCATGTCATACTCAGGAGACAACATTGGAATACGTCATATGCTCGCTCTTAAGGAGCTGGATGTGGCAGTCCTCCCTGACAGGATAAACAGCAGCGATTATCACATAACCAAAGTCATAAACGATTACGAGTGGGGTATCGCAGTTCCCGGCGGAGTCCCGAAGATAGACAGACTTTTTATCGAACCTAATGACCTGGGAGCACTCCCCCTTCTCGTCCCTGTAGAATCATCTTCAAACACCGCCGTCTCCCAATGGCTCGGCGACAGCGACAGGATGCACCGTTCCGACACTTACAACAGCTTCGAGACACTCTTGTCTCTTATCAACCGAGGGTATGGTGCAGCCTTTGCACCAATGGCGATGAGACCATACTTCCTGCGCCACGACTTTACTTTCTATATCTGTTATCCAAGGATAGTAACTACAGCCTATGTGTACTCAAGGTCTGATAAAGACAGATCCGATGTACTTGAGACTTTTCTTACTCTGTTAAACGATGCGCTTTAGATGAGCCCTAAGTGCTTCAGGGCATTCATGATTCCGTCCTGCTTAAGCTCTGTCGTAACGTGGTCTGCGGCATCTTTCGCTCTTTGTGCGCCGTTTCCCATCGCTACGGCGAACCCTGCAGCCTCGAACATGTCTATGTCGTTTATGCTGTCGCCTATAGCTATAGTGTCCTCTACGGCTATGCCCTTAAGCTCGCACAGCTTTGCTATGCCGGTTCCTTTCGAGAAGCCCTTGGGCACGAACTCCGCTATAACCTCGTTATGCTCCACGAAGTCAAAGTCGCTCTCAAGCTCGGCGTAGCACGAAGCCTTGTCGCAGCCTGTCATGTCGCACGAGAACTTATTTATTACCCACTGTCCGTAGTTATCGCTTAAGGATCTCCTCCTGTCCTTAAGGTCGTTCATGACCTTGCGTCCATAGGGATCATCCTTAAAGTCTTCGTAGTCCATATAAAGGTATTCGGGGCCTTCAAGTATAGCGCGAAAACCATAGCGCTTAACCGTATCTATAGCGCGCACGGCCATTTCCTTGGGGATGATGTGTTCGTAGATGACCTGGCCGTCTGTAAGGATGCCCGTTCCAAGCCCCGAGATGATACCGTCAAAGCCAAGCGAAAGAAGCACGGGGTCAGTTATGTAACCCCTCGTCCTGCCTGTACAGATGTAAGCCTTATGGCCGTTGTCCTGAAGCTGTTTTATGGCGTGTATCGTTGTCTGCGGGATAACGCTTTTTCTGTCCCACAACGTTCCGTCTATGTCAAAGAAAACGTGTTTCAAATATATTCCTCGGATACCGGTAATGAACCCGCTGTTATCTTTACCAGAGCATCTTTCAAAGGCATAGGCTTGCCGAACAGATATCCCTGAAGTCTCTCACATCCGATGCTCTTTAAGTATTCAGCTTCTTCGAGTGTCTCGACACCCTCGGTAAGTGTATGCATTCCAAGGTCGTTAGCCATCGAGACGACGTTCTTCAATACAGCCTTTGTCTTCTCGAACTTGATGTCTTCAGTGTTGTTATGGAAGCTCGACAGGAATACCATATCGATCTTCATGACGTCGAAGCTGAAGTCCTTAAGTACATTAAGTGATGAATAACCTGAACCGAAGTCATCGAGCCAGAGCGGGAATCCTAAGTCCTTAAGTCTGTCGAGGTCTCTGTGGAGTGATTCGAGCTTATCAGACAACGCACTCTCAGTAACCTCTACATGGATCATCTCAGGAAGGATATTGTACTTTCTTGTGCATGAGCAAAGGAGGTCAACAACATCCGTAAGTTCGAAGTCGAGTCTTGAGAAGTTCAACGATACGGGAACTGCAGGTCTGCCGTTATCCATAAGCCATCTTAAGTCTCTGCATACGGTATCAACTACTACCATATCGATCTTATGAACCTGATGGTATTCCTCGAGAACAGGAATGAACAATGACGGCGGAAGGAATCCGTGCTTGGGGTCTTCCCACTTAGACAGAGCCTCATAACCGCAAAGCTTTCTGTTCTTAGCCCAGCATACAGGCTGGTAGTAGACCTTGATGTCGCCTCTGTCGATGGCAGCATCAACGTTATTAACGATGTACTGACGCATCATGAACTTGCGGTCCAATTCAGCATCATATTCGCAGTAATCCTGATCGTAATGCTTCTTAATGGAATTGCATGCATAGCGTGCTCTGTCACACGCGACGGAAGGGTCGATCTTACGGTCCTTTACCCTGTAACCGCCGGCCTTAAGACCTGTCTGTGTATCGAAGCCGCAGTCGTAGATATAAGAACGAAGTCTTGTGATACGCTGCTCGAGATCTTCCATATCACACAATACAACGAAGTGGTCGTCGCCCTGACGTCCTACAAGTCCGTCATAGAACACGTCGATTATCTGACCTGCAAACTTCTTGATGAACGCATTACCGGATTCGAATCCGTACTTCTCATTCAAAGGTCTGAAGTTCTCGATATCAAGATAAACAAAGATCTGGCGATGATACTGAGTAGTAGGATCTCTTAATATCTCCTTAGCTCTCTTTCTGAAGAAGCTCATGTTGGCAACGCCTGTAAGCTCATCCTTAACAGCTGTCTCAGCAAGATGCAGGTTCGAAGATACAAGTGACGAATCCTTCTCCGCCTCGCTCATCTTCTGATGATAAGCACTGATACTTGTGACCATTATAGAGATGGCGATGATAATGAATCCGACTGTAAAAGACGGGCTCGGAAGATGTCCTGTATCCATTGTGATCATAAGATAGAATGCTGCAAATGTGCCTGTTACGATGGATATGGAAACGAATGGTCTCCAAGCCAGGATACAGATAACGATGAGCTCCATCGCGATGAAGGTCATTATCCTCCCGTCATTCTTATACTCTGAAAGAGATACGAAGAATCCGAACAGCAGACACACGCACGAGAATATCAATATGGTGGAATACGACAGATCCGCAAGATTATTGATCTTCTTACGGGACAGATCCTTGCTCGCATATGAGATGGACATCGCACAAGTGAAGAATACCATCACACACAAAAGCATCTGCATGAGGAATTCGGTAGAGTTAATAGCATCGCCGATGGTCAGATAATTGATGACAAACTTACATGCGATAACAAGACTGATCGCGAGGACAACCGCGGACATGTAGATTATTGCCCGCGTGTTACTGCTTATCATGTAGTTGTTTACGGATTCACTCTTATGACCGAGACCGAGCCATCTGACGCATTTATCCTTGATACTCTCACGAGTAACTTTCTTGTCTTGCTTTAACTTGTCGCCGTTTTCTCGTCCCAAAGCACCACTTCGCCCTTCGCGCGCGTTTTAATCATATCTATTATACGCTGATTTGAAGAGCCGCGATATATCAAACTTATATCTTTCTTAGCAAGGATGAATCTTCCGTCAACGAGAACATCAGTAAGATCAAGGATCTCGTCAGTTACCTCACATCTGGGATGGCTTCCGTCTACAAGAAGCTCCTTATCGTAGTAGAAACCTGTAAAAATCCACAGGTTCTTAGTTGGGAATCTTTGCTTATATTCCTTAAGGAAAGGAGCAAGAGCACGCTGATTGGAAGGCTCGAACGGCTCGCCGCCGAGTATTGTAAGTCCCGCGACATAACCGTGGTCGAGCATCTTCCAGATCTGCTCTTCTGTATCTTTGGTAAACTCCTGACCATGGCAGAAATCCCATGTATCAGGGTTAAAACAGCCCTCACAGCAGTTGGTGCATCCCGACACAAACAGAGTGATCCTGACACCCGTGCCGTTCGCTATATCGCAGTCATGAATTGCACTGTAATACATAAACCTTACCGCCTAAGAGCCGGCGTGATGCATCAAAGATGCATTACGCGCTCTCTAATCTCCTGTGTTCTTCCCTGGTTCCAGAACTGAGTTCCGATATAACCGCAGGTTCTTCTTGCTACATTGAGCTTGTTCTCATCGTCATTTCCGCACTTAGGGCATACCCATACGAGCTTGTGATCTCTCTCTTCGATCTGGATCTCACCGTCGTAACCGCATACCTGGCAGTAATCAGACTTAGTATTGAGCTCAGCGTACATGATGTTCTCATAGATGAACTTCATAACTTCCATGACAGCATCGATATTCTGCTGCATGTTAGGAACTTCAATGTAGGAGATAGCTCCGCCGGGTGAAAGTCTCTGGAACTTACTCTCGAGCTTAAGCTTATCGAATGCATTGATCTGCTCAGTTACATGGATGTGATAGCTGTTTGTGATGTAGTTCTTGTCTGTTACACCCTTGATGATGCCGAATCTTCTCTGGAGAGCCTTGGCAAACTTATAAGTTGTGGACTCCAAAGGTGTGCCGTAGATGGAGTAGTCGATGTTCTCAGCTGCCTTCCACTTAGCGCATGCTGCATTAAGAGTCTCCATTACCTTAAGACCGAATGCCTCACCCTCGGGCTCTGTAAGCTTCTTGCCTGTTACCTCGTATACGCACTCCCAAAGGCCTGCATAACCAAGAGAGATTGTGGAATATCCGCCGTAGAGGAGCTTTGTGATAGGCTCGCCCTTCTTAAGTCTTGCAAGTGCGCCGTACTGCCAGAGGATAGGAGCAGCATCGGACAATGTACCTGCAAGTCTGTCATGTCTGCAACGCAGAGCTCTGTGGCAAAGCTCGAGTCTGTCGTCGAGGATCTTCCAGAACTTCTCTTCGTCTCTTGATTCGCAGCAAGCGGAGCAAGCTACATCAACGAGGTTGATAGTAACAACACCCTGGTTGAATCTTCCGTAGTACTTAGGCTGACCGTTCTCATCAACATATGTTGTAAGGAAAGATCTGCAGCCCATGCATGTATAGCAGTTTCCGTTACCGTTCTTATCCACCTTGAGCTGGAGCATAACCTTCTCAGAGATATAGTCAGGAACCATTCTCTTAGCTGTGCACTTAGCTGCAAGTCTTGTGAGCTCGTAGTAAGGTGAACCCTCTCTGATGTTATCTTCTTCGAGAACATAGATGAGCTTAGGGAATGCTGGTGTGATGTAAACGCCTGCCTCGTTCTTAACGCCCTGGATTCTCTGCTTCAATACTTCTTCAATGATCATGGCAAGGTCAGCCTTGAGCTGAGGATCCTTAGCCTCGTTCAGATACATGAATACAGTAACGAAAGGAGCCTGACCGTTTGTTGTGAGGAGTGTGACTACCTGATACTGGATTGTCTGTACGCCTCTCTCGATCTCCTCGTGCAGTCTCTGCTCTACAATCTCCTTCTTCTTGCTCTCATCAGGAGCGATGCCAAGTGCCTCGAACTCAGCCTCTACCTTCTTTGTGATCTTCTCTCTTGAGATCTGAACGAAAGGAGCGAGGTGTGTCAGAGAGATTGACTGACCGCCGTACTGGTTGGATGCTACCTGAGCAATGATCTGAGTAGCGATATTACAAGCTGTAGAGAAGCTGTGAGGCTTCTCGATCATCGTACCGGAGATAACTGTTCCGTTCTGGAGCATATCCTCGAGGTTAACGAGATCGCAGTTGTGCATGTGCTGTGCAAAATAGTCACTGTCGTGGAAGTGGATGAGACCCTGCTGATGAGCCTCAACGATATCCTGAGGCAGGAGCAGTCTCTGAGTGATGTCCTTACTAACCTCACCGGCCATATAGTCACGCTGAACGCTGTTGACCGTAGGATTCTTGTTGGAGTTCTCCTGCTTGAGCTCCTCGTTGTTGCACTCGATAAGGGTAAGAATGGATGCGTCTGTCGTGTTGGACTGACGGATAAGGCTTCTTGTGTAGCGGTAGGTTACATAAAGCTTTGCAACCTCATAGGCACCATGCGCCATAATCTGCTTCTCGACGAGGTCCTGGATCTCCTCGACAGACAGAGCACGATTCATAGTTTCACATTCATTAGTAACACGCTCAGCGATTCTTGTGATCTGCTTGGGAGTCATACGATCCGGCTCCTTAGCAGCCTCATTCGCCTTTGTGATAGCGTTGATGATCTTGGAGATATCGAATTCTACTTCCTGCTTGTTACGCTTGATGATCTTCATTTTGTGCACCTTGCCCTTTAAGTGATTTTGAATCAGTTGGTCCATTGTAACAATGTTACAAAAGCTTGTTAACCCTTTTTGTTAAATGTAATATTACATTTCTAACGGATTTTTGATTCTTCCCCGTTTGCTTGTTCATTCTACCTATATGCAGTGTGCGAGTCAATAGCAAACCACTATATATTGTGTTACAGTTTGGAGGCAGGCCCATATATAGTGTCCCATCAAAGGGGCAAAAACCATAAAATAGACCGCGTTTCCGCGGTTTACAGCGTTCATGTCAGAGTCTTCCGAATCGGTCGGGGGATCTCCCGGCAGCCTGCATCCGTCATCCTTAATCATCCGGCGGATTCTTTACCAAATCAGTGATCTGGTGAATCTGGTAAAAACAAAGCGGGAACAGAAAAGACCGACAGGATATTCAATCCCGTCGGTCTTTGAGAACTTATACGGTTAATGAAGTATTATATGTTTACTTCAAATCTCGCACAGGTCGCTGCCCATTCAGGTGATCCGGCGAAGCCTGCGATAACCTGATCTCTGGTGGCACCATTGGCAAGTGCGTTAGTCCAGTTAGCGAAACCCTCTGCATCAGGCGTTCTGTCGAAGAATACGCTGTAAAGAACCGTTACAAATTCTTCGTCACTCAGATCTCTTGCAAGGAACTCCTGGCTGTGGAAGAAACCCTTTGCAACGTAGGAACCGGAATTCCCCTGATTCATAAGCTGATCGACCCAGTAGTCTCTGCCAACAACGTCATATGTTCTGTCGAGAGCCACTATATAGAGTCTCTCTACAAAGTTCGAGATCAACTGTGCACGGATCTGCTCAGGTGTAGGACCTGCCGGTGCAGGAGCAGGTGCGGGCTCCGGATCAGGCTGAGGTGCGGGTGCCGGTTCTGTTATTGTAATCGTTACCGAACCGGTCATGTCAGTATAACCTGTTGCAGTAATCTTGTAGTAAACAGTATACGTTCCTACTGCTGTATATGTCGGTGATTCGGTGAGATCGTAAGTGCCATCCGAGGTACCAAACATAACTGTCGCGCCAGCTGACGGATCAGTAACCGTTATCGTAGCGCCATGTGCCGAACCATCATACTCTCCAGTAAACCCTGCTACTGTTGCAGCAATAGTTCCAGGTGCTGGTTCAGTCACAGTAACTCTAATATTTCTAGTCGTCCTTCGATAGGTAGCTGTCTCGGATGCAACTATCTGAACTGTAGCCGTTCCGGTGGCCAAAGTAGTAATGGCTCCAGTATCTGTATTTACCTGGATAACATCAGAACCACTGGTAACACTATAAGTAAGTGTTCCATCACCGGTTGTAACAGAAGCCACTACAGAGCTTCCTGTTGTACCCAAAGGTACTGACACATCATTAGCACTTATTGTCTGCGGCTGCTTTGTTACAACATTAAACTGTATCGTGACATTACCAGAAGTTCCTTGTGCTGTGAAATTCCCTGTAGCTGACGAGGAAAATAGTCCATATCCCAAATGGAAAAATGAACCATCGGAGATTGTGACAGAACCTGAGCCTGGTATACGGAAGTCAAGATTAGAAGACCCACTGTCATCGTTACAAATTTTGTGGTAGCTGCTGCCATCAGAATATGCCAAGTAACCATATGGATCACCATTGCCGGTGTGAGTAGTACAAAAAGTGTAGCTGCTTCCATCACCCAACCCTGAACGGAAAACAGACGTATTATTAGGTACAGTTACTGTTTCTGAAGTATTCAATTCAGGGAAGGTGATATATACATCCGAATCCGGCATTGTGAATGTCCATGTGCCTGACCTTCCGGAAACAGGAGTAAGCGTAGCCGCCGAAGTGCCATCAGCCTTTCTGACAGCTAATCCATCAACTAAAATCTCTCTCTGGACATTCCTATCATTGCTGGTCCACCCGGTACCACCAGCATAAGATGTTCCATTAACAGATACCGTAATGGTAGACCCGCTGCTTGCTGAAGTAACATCTGCTCCATCTTTGGTAATTGAGAGAGAAATCACATCAGCTACCGTATTGTTGATCCGGTAGGTTGTGTCTGCAAATAACATCATGCCCGGAATCAGAGAGAACACCATGGATGCAGTTATTATTGCTCCCATCATTCGCTTGCCAATTCTTGAAAAAGACATCTTGATAAACCTCCTTTTGCACACAAAAAACCGCCGGGTGAAAACTCACCCGACGGCGTTAATGACTCTTATAAAAATGCCCGCGCAAACTACTTGCTTGCTTGCTTGCTTGCTTGCTTGCTTGCTTGCTTGCTTGCTTGCTTGCTTGCTTGCTTGCTTGCTTGCTTGCTTGCTTGCTTGCTTGCTTGCTTGCTTGCTTGCTTGCTAAAT
>JAEEGJ010017169.1_pt1 | contig 16434 bp, 10 predicted proteins | sample 8958761 | NCBI WGS metagenome assembly JAEEGJ01 (sample SAMN16246546, study PRJNA631951) | gut metagenome | biome: gut microbiome; feature: rumen; material: RS-attached | host: Bos | place: Iran: Karaj | collected 2018-10
ATCCATCCCCAAGCTTTGAGGGCACTGTTTACTGGACCTTCTGCGGAAAGTAAGAAACGAATCGCGAGGAGGGAAATAAACTGTGGAATGGCAATCGTTAATACGAACATTGTTCGATATGCTTTTTTACCTTTTAAGCCTTTCTTATTAATTAATAAGGCTAAGATAATTCCACCAAAATAGCAGGTGAATGTTGCGAAGATTGCCCAAATAACTGTCCAACCTAAGACAGGGAAAAACCTTGCATTAATTTCTCTGCCTAGAGTACCTTCTCCGGTAAAAATAGATGCAAAATTTTGGAAACCGCTCCAATGGAACAACGGAGTTCCCTCAGCGCTCATGTCTAGATCGTTATAAGTTGTAAAGGCAATACAAATCATGAAAATCGTTGGTAAGAGCGTAAAGATGATGGCCGCCATTAAAGTTGGCGAAATCATCAAAACGTGGAATCTACCATCGATTAAGGCTTGTAAATCTTGTTTGAATGTGGAAGGCTTACGACCTTCTTTAACGTCGACATCAGCGGCTACAGAGCTATTAACAGCACTATTCCAGATGATGACGTAAAGAATAATTAAGCCAATGGTCACTAAACCAAATAAGAGCATTAGCTGGGAACTAGAAGCAGGTTCAATATCACCCGTGAGAGGATTATAACCACCTTTAGAACCTTTTAAAACAAGATTTGCTAACGCTTTATAGCCCAATGGGACTTGGACGTTATTAGGGCCAGTAACTGTTGGACAGCCAACAAACAAAGCGATTAAACCAACTTGTAATAACAAATAGATTAGACCTTTAATAATCTGGCCACGGTATAAATTACCCGCACCAAAGATAAGGTGAGATAATTTTGTACCGATACTACCTTCAACAAATCTTTTAACAAGTCTTATACAACCATTCTTAATGCCTCTACCAAGATTAACAAAGAATCCTGGTAATGTTTTGGTGAAGAAATTTGGAATTGATTTCGTGAAGAAATTAACAAATCCTTTGCCGAAGCGCACGAAAAAGGAAGAATCTTTAATTTTGATTTCTTGTGGTGAGCTATCTGACATTTTCTTTCTCCTTTCTTTTAATTAAATAGATTTAATTGAAGGTTAACTAGCTTTTGTGCTTGTATCGCCTGGTAAAACTTCAGGAATGACGAGTTTATCAACAGTGCCATTACCCCATTTCCAAACGTATTCAATGGTGAAGAGAACTTCTCTGACTTTACGAATTGTATCGTCACCTTCGGTCTTGTCGTCGATGATGATTAAGTTCTTATAGAGATCTGGTGCACCACTTTGATAATAGTAGTTATTTAATGTGGCGGTAACGAATGGTTGCGGAATACCATATTTCGCCATTTCTGTTTGCGCTTTTGCTAATTGATAAGCATTTGGATCGATATCCTCTTTAATGCTTTCAATATATTCCATTGAGCCTTTATAGGCTGGAACGTTCATCGCTTCTTTGAAAGACCTATTTTGCATATCTTTGCTTGATAAATAAGCAATGAGTTTTTGTTCGGCTTCATATTTGCTCTTGTCACTTGCACCGTTAATAACGAAGCACTTGCAGTCCGCAAATGTGCCGCCTCTCATGACGGTGTTAGCTGGAATTGTTGTTTCAGCAACGTTATCAGCAGTTAATGTGAAGGTTGGGATAAGAGCCATACCAACATTTTCTTTGCCAATCGCGGAAACAACAGCGTTATAGTGCCATGCACCACCGACTACTGCTAAAGCAGTATGGGTTTGCATCATTGTGGCGTAACCAGAGTCATTTGGCCATTCTAATGTGCCATTAACAAAGGCTTGTTGCGCCCATCTTGTGACGGCGACAGTGTCATCACCTTGGCAGTAGCAATTAGCTTTATTTAAGCCTTCGTATAACTTAAGTGTTGTGGAGTTATCACTGGCTTTTCTGGCTAAGAGTGTGAACGAGAAGTTGAAACCATCTGTACCTGCTAAAGTACAACCATGGATATCGCCTTTCTTAGATGTATCTGTTTCTCTTAACGCTAAAGCAGCTTCTTGTAAGCCTTCAAATGTCTTAGCTTGTTCTTCTGTCACGTATTGTTTGTTATACATTAAGAAGAGAGCTTGAGAAATATAAGGAACACCGAAAACATATTTTTCATCACCGCCACCATCAACAGTGGAACGGATGACATCTTTATATTCATCTGGGTTGTCCTCATCAATTTGTTTTAAGAGGTCTTTGTCAATAATGCCTCTAATTAATGTTCTTTGCGCTAATTTACCGATGTTATCGTGAGCAACAGTAATAATATCACCACATGCTGTATTATCAGCAATCATGCTACCGGCGATTGTACCAGCATCAGAGGCAACAACTTTAACATCGAAGCCAAAATCAGAGTTATTAGCGAGGTATTCTTTAACAGCCTTGTTATAGAATTCTACGGATTCGTTACCGACCCATAAACTAATTTCGCCACCACTCTTTTTGCCGCCACCAAAACAGCTGGCTAAGCCAATGGTGACACCAAGAGTTGCAACAGCAACTAATAATTTTCTACCTTTCATATGAACCTCCTTTTTATTGTTCATTAATGGGTTTAAAACTGTTTTTATCTATTATTTTTGTGAAAGAGACATAATCGCGTAATGTCCGATAAGATTTCTGTGAAATCAATACGATAATGAGGTTAATTGTTGAAACGATTAATAAGGCCACTATTTCTGATAAATAGAAGAGTGGTAAAGCGGTTTCCACGACGAGGGTAAACAAGAATCTAACGAGTACTTGCCACCACTTGGCTTTGACTTCTTTGCTACTTATTAAAGATGTAATAGCGACGAATCGACCAATGGTTGCTCTTCTTTTATTCACTAATGGAATAATTAAGAATAGGACAAGTTCACTACTACCCGCTGCAAGCATTAATAAGCCATAATACGTTGCTTTATAAGATAAGTAGCGGCTTTGGTATGTGCCATTATTCTTTAATGCGGCTTCATAAGCATTCTTGACTTCGTCAGAAATACTTTCTTTGTTTAAAACTACATAATTATGATTAAAATGTGGATCTTCAGCGTTATCTTCCATGTAGGCTTGATAAGACGCGTTTACGTAAGAAGCATACTTTTCGTCATCATCATATAGTTTGTAGCCATAATCTGTTTCTAATTTAGTCGTATCAATAATTGTGACGACTTCTTCTCTTAAACGATGATATTCATGAGAAATCGGTGTGGACATTTCAAGTTGGAAAACACCAAAGGAAAGAAGGAAGAGTAAGAAAATATCCACAAGAGCGCTTAAAAAGCGAGCGAGAAAACGTGGTTTACTGTTATAAACCTTATTCTCTTCTTGTGTGGTTTCTTGCGTTTCTTCCGCCACGACTGGTTGTTCAACTTGCAATTGTTCTTCCATTATTTCTACCTATTAGCAGATTCTGAAATCGTTCTTTGGTTCCCAGACTTCAATATCTTCACCGTTAAGAGCGAAGTGGATTTCGTTTCCTGGGGCCACTTCCATACCATTTGGTAGGATTAATAAGATTTCTTCTTCTCCGACTTTGGCTAAAGCGTATTTGATATAGCCATAATCTAAGATCTTATCAACGATGGCTTTAATGCCAGATTCACCGACAACGGCTTTCGCGCGTTCAAAGACATATCTATATGTCTTCTTATAGCATTCGTTTCCATCAACAGAGTTGATTTTGAAACCATTACCAACGTTATCGTGAATGCGTTCTTCGTTGATGACATAGTAGAATTCCACTTCGGTACGAGAAATATCTTTCTTGACGAATGTACCAGAAATAGTTTCTTTTTCTTTGAGTGGTTCCACTTGTAAGTTTTCGCCGATAAGTTTGACTTTATCTAATAAAATATCAAAGCTATATTCTTGACCCGCTTTAACATTTTTTTCGACAAGAGCGAATAAGAAGTGATCTTTATAAGAGAGGTGCGCTAAGTGTTGTTCGCCAACTTCTTCCACTTTCGCTACTTTGAGCTTAAGGCTATTGCCTTTAACAAAGGCGTGTGGAGGTACTTCTAAAGATAAGGCCTTTTGACCAGCGATTTCATCTAACACCGCTGGTGGTAAAGAAATCTTGCCGTTTAATAACGATAAATCGTTACCGTTAACTTCAGCGTCGACAAAGTTATATTCAGGAATATCTTGAATTAATGTCACTTCGGTTTCTTTATCGAAGAGATGGATCTTATCTGGACGAATGACTAAATTGATAACGTCATCAAATTGCACAGGTGTATCTTGTGTTGTTTTGATGATGATGGATTTACCTTCATCCTTCATGGTGAATTCTTCGTTTTCCCCACCTAAATTACCATAGATAATTGTTTCATTACCGAGTTGTTCAACAGCGGTCACACGGCATTTCAAACCTGTTTCTTCTTTGCTAATCAAGATGTGATCAGGTCTGATACCTAAGATAGCGGGTTTTTCACCTGTTAAATAATAACTATGAACTTTAGCGAAGTCCTGATATGGTAAAGCAATCTTGCTACCATCAGGGAAAGTGACTTGGACATTATCTTTCTCTCTTAAGAGAGTAACGTCAAAGAAGTTCATTTGTGGGGTGCCGATAAAGCCTGCGACAAACTTATTATAAGGTTTATTATATAAGTTCATTGGGGTATCGATTTGTTGGACATAACCTAACTTCATAACCACGATTCTGGTACCCATTGTCATCGCTTCCACTTGGTCGTGAGTGACATAAATAAAGGTGGTTTGTAACTTCTTATGAAGTTTGGTGATTTCGGTTCTCATTTGCGCTCTTAGTTTGGCGTCAAGGTTACTAAGAGGTTCGTCGAGTAAGAAGACTTTTGGGTCTCTGACGATAGCTCTACCTAAAGCGACACGTTGTCTTTGTCCACCAGACATCGCTTTTGGTTTACGATCCAGATAATCGGTAATATCTAGGATTCGAGCGGCTTCGAGAACTTTTTCTTTGATTTGATCTTCAGGAACATGTCTGTTTCTTAGACCAAACGCCATGTTTTCATATACAGTCATGTGCGGATAAAGCGCATAGTTTTGGAAAACCATCGCGATATCTCTATCTTTTGGTTCCATGTCATTGACAAGAGTGTCACCAATAAATAGATCACCGGAAGTAATTTTCTCTAAGCCTGCGATCATACGCAAAGTTGTAGATTTGCCACATCCTGATGGACCGACGAAAACGATGAATTCTTTATCTTTGATATCGATACAGAAATCGTTAACGGCTTTGTGACCATTATCATACACCTTGTATATATGATTCAATTTTAGTTCAGCCATAGAATTCCTCCTTCTACTAAAATTTTTACCATTTTATTTTTATTCCGCATCTCTCTAAATGGACGATGAGAGTGTTAGCCCCATCGGTGTTAACACCGATACGGTATAATTCTTTTCCTCCTTTAAAGAAGATGTAAAAACCTTCTTGGGTTTCAATACGACTAACATCAGTTAGAAGTATTTTCTTTTTACTTAAAAACTTATGAATAATTAACTCTTTATTTGTCTCATCTAGCGATAAATAGTTAACACCTTCAAAGAGTAAGACAATTAAAGACAAAATGACGAAAATAGCGCAGAAGATTATTAAAATAATCTTAAGGGCAAGATTATCCACGAGAAAGGCCACTAGGACGATAATAATCGCCGCGAAAGCAATAACACCACTTAAAAAGATGATGAGGCCTTTTGATGGATATGTTCTTATTTCGTCATTATTTTTCATAAATTAAATTTTCTTTAAAATAACTGATTCATTACTGGCTAATGTAATGCTGTTATTAGCGATACTTGCAGTTGAATCAAGCTTGCTAGAAAGCACTAGTTCGTAACTACCAGATAAGTTAAATGAAGCACCATCAACAGCATGGATGAAGTAATATGTTTCATTATTAGCGGTCACTGTATAAGAAACATTCTTGCCGCTTGTAGTGATGCTAGAAATACGAGCATTGACTTCATCTCTTGTATTAACTGAGAAGAGTTTACTTGTCTTTCTAAAGGCTAATAATTCTTTATAGAAGTTAAAGACGTTAGCGTTCTTAGCTTTTAACTCATAGTCCATATCGTTGATATAGTCACCGGACTTATAAGAGTTTTCATCATACTTAGTAGCACCGTCTTTTTCATAGTTCTTACTACGTAAGAAGTCTTCACCCTCTTGCATGAAAGTGACACCGAATGTGCTCATGACAATAGCGTCCGCTTGAGTATTTAAATCAGTTAAATTACGACCTTTAGTGGTTTGGGCTAAATGGTCATAAAGTGTGTAGTTATCATGGCAGCTCACATAGTTAATAACTTGGCTTGGGCTAATCGCACTTGCGCCCGCAGTGAACATACCTTTAATACCAGAGGTAATTTCTTCACCAGCGGCTCCACCTTGGATCCAACCTGTACCAGGAGCGTTATCGCCTTTAATGCCGTTTCTAATGCGGTCATTGAAAGCACCGACTAAGACATTATCACCAGCGAAAAATGATTGAGATAATGAACCTTGCACGGTTTTTTGATGGGAAAGATTGTCCGCTTTAGTGCTGCCTTCAAGAGGTGTATCTCCACCAGTCCAAGGTTCACCATAGACCATAATGTCTTTATATGCTTTAGCGTTGTCTTTATAGACATCAATCATCGTTTGATTATCTAATAGACCCATTAGGTCAAAACGATAACCGCTTAAATGATATTCATTGGTCCAGAATAAGGTGGATTCACGAATGAATTTATTACCCATATAACGTTCAGAGGCAAATTCATTACCACAGCCCGAACCATTGCTTGGTGAACCAGAAACAGATGTTCTGTAATAGTAATTTGGGACGATTCTCTGGAAATTAGAATTATCAAAGTCAGAGGTATGGTTATAAACAACGTCCATATTGACGCCGATGCCTTCTTTATGAAGGGCCATGACCATTTGTTTGAATTCTTTGACACGTACCGCACCATCGCTTGGGTTAGTAGAATAACTACCTTCTAAAACATTGTAGTTAAGCGGATCATAACCCCAGTTATAGTTAGTGGCGCTCATGGCTTTATTATCTAAAGATTCATCCACACTAGAGTAATCATAGAATGGTTGAATTTGGACATGTGTAATACCTAATTCTTTTAAGTGGGCTAAGCCTGTAGAAACGATAACACCATCTTTTGTATATGATGTATTTTGTTCTGTTAAGCCAAGGAATCTACCTCTATTAGCTTCAGAAACACCACTATTTGGATTAATTGTCATGTCTCTTACATGGATTTCATAGATGATGGCTTCAGCGCCATAACTATGTTCGCCAAAGCTTGGTCTAGAATCAGTATTCCAACCAGAGACTTCTTGATTAATCTTAGTGAAATTAACGACCATACCACGTCTACCGTTTAAACCCGCTGATTTAGCGTATGGGTCAACTACTTCAGTTGTGCCTTTTTGGTTAGTAACGGTATAGGTGTAGTATTTATTGCTTAAATCTTCATTAATAGTGACAGAATAAACACCCTTTTGACCACGTGTCATTTCTTGTTCTTTGACTTTAGTGGTATCGGTATTGTAGTTACCGGAATTATAGACGTTTAAGACAACCTTAGAGGATGTTGGAGCCCACACTTTAAAGGTGGTCTTACTTGGGTTTGCTTCATTATCAAAAGTGACGCCTAAGTCATTACCACTATAAGTGTAGTTATTGATGAATTCATCGCTATCATAGTATTTAGCCATGACTGCTGTCACTTCGTCAGTGAATTTATCAGTGAATTTATATCTCACTTTCACTGTCGCAGTAATATCTAATGGTTCATTAAAATTAATGACGCATTTCTTAGAAGCATAATCACCAACAGTGAAGTTCTTGACTTCATTACCATTAACAGTCACACTGACAGCGTTTTTATCAAAAGCGAAATTATCATCTGCTGGTTTAACGGTGAAAGTAATTTGACTTAATGAATCATAACGTGCATTACCTAATGTGGAGACTGTTGTGCTTTCTGCGTCGTCAAAGACTTTAGAATTACCTTGAATAAGATAAACTTCTTGGCAACCACCAGGAGATTGCTCTTTGATATCAATATAACGGTTTTCGTCGATATCTTTTGTCCAGTTAACAGTGGAAACAATAAAACCGATTTGTGCGGTCGAAGTTGTGCCATTGGCATAGACTTTTGATAAATCAACATCACAGATGACACCAAAGTCATCATATGTTTTGAATTGATAGCGGGCACCTTCACCACCATTACCTGAGTCCCAGACCCAAATTGACCATTTAACATAGTCGGCTAAAGAGCCATCATCACCTTTACGATGATAATGGAATCTCACCATATTAGTAGCGGAAGCAGGTTTATCGCTATAGGTTGTTGTTTCTTTGGTGTAATTATCCACAACTGGCACAACTGGTTTTTCTGATTCATTTGAATCAGTGTTTTGCTTATTACAGCTCACCACCCCAAAAGCGGCAACCACTAATGCCGAGATAAGAAATAGACGTCCATTTTTCATAGTTAATAAATCTCCTTAGAAATTAGAGGCATCATAGAATTGACTGGCAATAGCAATATCACCAGTTTGTTTTATTTTGTGATCATCCCATGCATTGACATTAGAGATGACGTAATCTTTGGCAAATAAGGCAATTAAGAACGATGTATCTTTAAATGTTGATAAATCGATTAATAAAATGCCATCTCTGACGGTATAGTCTTTAGACCAATGGCCGTTACCGCTTCCCCAACTCCACAAATAGACTTCATAGTCTGTGAAGTATTTAGGATTCATGTTTAAAACATTGAAATAGCCTTGGACAATGCTAATTGGACAATATTCATATGTTCTCTCATAAGAGAATTGTTCATTACCGTATTTAATCTTTAATGCAATAACATTGTTAATAGCTTTCGCTTGAGAAATAGAAACAGTTGTTTTTCCATTAAATTCAACAGCAGCTTCATTATTAATTTGATAGGTACCTTTACCATCAGTGATGTTTAATTCAATGTCCACACTGTTAACAAAGTAACCACCACGATTAGAAATAGAGAAATATGGGCGTGGCGCATTCTTTGTTTTAGTTAAGACAGCGATATGAGATGAATGCATTTTGAAAGTGGCTTTGCCGTTTTTAACAGCGACGATTTGCCCACTCATTTGATCGCAATATGCACCATCGCTTAATTTATCAAAGCTGATAGTGACTGAATCTTGCTCAGCGGTTATTAAATCAACAACTACTGCACCAGCATCATTATCTGAATAGCGTTCACAAACATAAATGTTTGTATCAGTAATAATGTTTTCTTCTGCATCCACAAAACGATTGTGGAAACGATTAATAGCACCAACAGCGGGTTGTTCAAATAAATAGGAACCAACTTCACCGACAACGACATTGTCTCTGACGGCTTGTCTTGCTAAATAAAGGCCTCTACCACCTTTTCTCGCGCTCATCATCGCCCACACTTTATTGACTTGCATAGTGCTAGCAATTGTTTCACCAGAAGTATAGTCATCATGAGATTCACACCAATAAACAAGATGAGAAGTATCACATTTTTTGCTATATGAAACTGTTTTTAAAACACTAGCATCCTTTCGGATGGAAGCGGAAACGTAACTTGATTTAACTTTGTTATCAGTGACATCAATATATGGAAGATAATTATCGATTGTTCTTCCACCATCTGGGTCATCTAATATTTCACCATAAACATATAAGTCATGGTTTGTTTTGGTTTTATAGTATTCTTTTGCTGCACTGATGACATTAGGAAAGAAATCGCTTGGATATTGAGGATCAGTTGGTGTCTCAATATGTTTAGCGGCATCTAATCTAAATCCATCAATGCCGACATCGATGCATTCTTTTAATAGATCTAAGCTTCTTGATTGTACGACCGGGTTAGCGGTATTTAAATCTGGTAAAGCGCCATAGGCGTAATATTGTGTAATTGCACCAGAACCTGCTGCATTCTTATTGTGATGGAATGTTGCTTGTTCACCACTGGCATTACGATTAGCATAAATTTCTGGCTCATAGGCTTCTACATCAGGAGAAACCATTGGTGTACCATCACTTTCTAAATGATCATCATCAATATTGGCTAAATGGTTAAAAACAATATCAGCGATGATGGAAATGCCATATCTTTCAGCTTCTTGACATAAAGTTTGTAAATCTTCTTTGCTTCCTAACGTCGAATTATCGGCGATAGAGAAAGATAGAGGTTGATAGAAGCTCCACCAGGTCGCACCACCATTTTTCGGTTGTTGGACTGGTGAGATTTGCACTGATTTAAAGTTAGCTTCCGCGATTGAAGGAAGATTAGCGGCGATGTCTTTATATTTCCAGCAGAAGGCATGGAAGATATTGCCGTCCGTTAAAGCGAGTGGCGTTTCATCGACGTAATCATCGCTAGTGAAATCAATCGATGTATCATTAGAGTTATTGTGTACGGGTCCGCACGCGCAAAGAATAAAAATCGATGTTAAAAATACTATTTTTGTTTTCATAGTTATAATCTAATTAAAGAAAGAGGGAAGGCATAAGCCTTCCCTTTTAAAGTTTACTTAAATTAAGCAGCAGCGGAAACTGTGAATGCGACGATTGTTTGGTCAGCAATGAAGTTTGCGATAGCGTTTGCGCCTAATTCAACGTGGATTAAGTATGTGCCTGCTTCTTTAGCAATGTTGGAATCATTGTCATGATATTGACCATCGGCTAAAGCACCAGCACCAAGGCTGTATTTCCATTCGCCATTGAATCTGATTTTGAATTCGCCAGCGGCAGTTAATGTAACTGTACCTTCGAAAACGTTGCCTGTCTTTGTTAAGGCAACATCGTTGTTCCAGTCGCCATTGACACCAATGGCACCTAAAGATGTAACTTCATAAGCTTCTGGAGCAACATAGGCATCTCTATTGCCGGTCTTAACTAAGCCAAGACCACACATAATGTTGTTTTCACCAACACCAGCTTTGTAGGTAGCAAGAACAACTGTATAAACACCAGCTTCTAAAGCTACTGGGTTGGAGTTGTGATCGAAACCATCAACTGGAGTTTCAGACATATTGTCTGTGATGAATAATGTGGCAGGTGTTAAGCTTTCACCGTGACATTCAGCAGATGGGAAATGGCATGTTTTGACCCATTCTTCATCTTCGTTCTTGTCGCAGCCACAGGCTTTGAAACAGTAAGAACCGTTTAATTTGACTTTTTCGCCATTGACCATAGCGTCGGTTGTCCAACTAGCATCTTTTGCACCAAGGACTAAACCTTCGAATTTGTAAAGACCTTTAATGCTCTTGCTTTCAAGAGTTGTACCTAAAGCGGCATCGATCTTTTTAGCATCGTCTAAAGAGATAGCGGTCATGCCATTGAATTCTTTGACAGCCCAATCGTTGTCAACATCTTCTTCACCATTGACGACTTGGTTGTTACCAAAGACATTGAAGCTCTCATATGTCTTATCGACTAATGCGCCACCTTCGTCACCACCGGCTGGCTTACTTTCTTGTTGTCCACCATTATTGCAGGAGGCAAGAAGAGTACATGCTACGCCAAGAGCGAGCATACGAAATAATTTTTTCATAAAATCTCCTTTATGTTTTTTCCTAGTTTCCTAGGTCAGCGTTATTTATTATAGATGGTTTTTTAAATAAAACAATAGATTTGTCATTTATTTAATCGCAATTTAATCATAAAAGCAAAAATAGACCATTTTTTGATTAAAATACGCACATATATGCGAATTTAATTTTAATAAGGAAATTATAAAGATATAATATTTTTTGTTGATTAAATGTCATAAAATATATAAAATGTAAAACTTCATTGAGGAGGATTAGGCATGTCATTCAAAGTACTTTTTAATAATCAAGAAAAGGTTTTTGATAAACCAGTTAGCGTCTTAGATATCGTTGGTAACAATAAGGATTATGTCTGTGCTTACGTCAATCACCGTGTGAGAGAATTAACATATATGATTGATAAGGATTCAGAGATTGTTCCTTTAACCTGCAAAGACAGTGATGCGATGAGAATTTATGAAGCCTCGTTACGCTTTTTAGTGGCAATGGCAATGCACAATATTCACCCACATTACGAAATTAGATTTGCTTATAACGTCTCTAGAAGTATCTTCCTACAAATCTTAAATCCTGGCATTTCCGCTTCAGGTATCATGATTAAAGAATTAATCGCAGAAATGAACCGCTTAGTGGATTTAGATTTACCACTTGTGAGACAAATTGTTTCTAAAGAAGAAGCTGCACGTATTTTTGAAAAAGACGGCTATTTAGATAAAGTTGCTATATTAAAATATAGACCAGAAAAAACAGCGCATATTTATCACTGTGGTGATTATCGTAACTATATGTATAACCGTATGGTGCCTAGCACAGGTTATATTAAAAAATGGGTCGTGAGATATTATCACCCAGGCATCATTATTCAATATCCACGTCCAGAAGCCGGCGGGGAAATACCACCATTTGAAGATGCTCCAACATTTGGTAAAACACTCAAAAGAGCGCATCAATGGGGTCTTGCTACAGGCTGTGATACCATCGTTGGTATTAACGAAAGAATCGAAAAAGATGGCGATATCGAATTTATCACACTTTGCGAACAAAAGCACAACCGTCAATTATGTGAATTAGGCCAAATGATTGAAGACGAAAGAGAGTCCATCAGACTTATTTGTATCGCGGGTCCTTCTTCTTCTGGTAAGACCACATTCGCGAATAGATTAAGAATTGAATTATTATCTAGAGGTATTAAACCGATTCGTATTTCTATGGACGACTACTATTTAGATAGAGACCACACCCCTATTGATGAAGATGGTAAACCTGACTTTGAATCAGCGGACGCCCTTGATATTGAACTATTTAATCAAAACCTCGCCGATCTAATCGCTGGTTTAGAAGTTGACCTTCCAAAATACGATTTCAAAGTTGGTCATAGAGTCAAAGGCCGTACCTTAACAGTCCCACTTGATCAACCAATCATTATTGAAGGTATTCACGCTTTAAATGAAAGATTAACATCTTCCATTCCTGCTCACCAAAAGTTCAAAATCTTTATTGCCCCACAAAGCCAAATCAACATTGATAACCATAATCCAATGAGTCTTACTGATTTAAGACTTCTTAGAAGAATTGTGCGTGATAATCAATTCCGTAATTCATCTGCGCTAGATACACTTGCGATGTGGCCAAGCGTGAGAAAAGGTGAATTCAAATGGATTTATCCATCGCAAGAAGGCGCTAATTATGTCTTCAATAGTTTCTCAGCTTATGAACTTAGCGTTATGAAAAAATACGCGATGCCTCTACTTGAGAAAGTTGATCCAGAAAACGAACACTTCCCAGTCGCTGAAAGATTAATTCGTATGTTGAAGTTCTTTGATGATCTTCCAGATAAATGGATTCCATGTAACTCCATTATTCGCGAGTTCATTGGTGGAAGCTGTTATCAAGATGACTAAAATAAAAAGTGGCTTAAGCCACTTTTTTTCTTTACCTTTTTTTCTTAGTCTTTGTAAGTAAATTCAATTGACATATCAGTTACTGTGGTAGAACTGATTTTCATGCTGTCCATATCAAGCGTTATTTTTAAATCGCTCTTTTCTTTATAAGATAAAACTGAACCGTTTTTGCTATCAAAAGTATAAGTTCCATCGCTTTTACCATTGATAATAGCTGAATAATAAGTAGTTATATCTTGCTTATAGTCTTTAAAGTCTGATTTGGCGTTAAAACCTAATGGGGAACTATAGTAAGTTAGTTTGGTCTGTTCACCAACATCAACTGCACCGCTTTCAAAAATTGTCTTAGCGTCAACGGTGATGAGGAGTTGGCAAGTAAGGATAATGGAATATTTCATATCACCTAATGAAGTGTCTTCATCTCCGGCATATTGCCAACTACCATTTGTATAAGTAAATTCAAATGTCTCATTTGGTTCATAAGATTGGTTAATGCCTTCGGTTTTAGTGCTAACTTTTCCTTTGCATTTGGCGTACGCTTTGGCGTATTGATGTGGTTCAGTTTTGTTAACTAAATCCATGAACTCATCTTTGGAGCATGTTTTCTTGCATCCTGTTAACGCAAAAGCGGCAACAGAGAGAAGTGATAATAATTTTACGTTTTTCATGATTCTTGGCCTCCTCTTTTTGTTATGACCTTAAAATATTCTAATTCTCTTTTGTGTATGACTACAAGTTGAGAATAATAAACCTTTCTCATTTCGCTATATTGTCTCATCTGATCTTCAGAAACTCGTTTTGAGAAAAGTGAGACAAAGACTTTTTCTAAACGGAAGAAACTTTCGTAAAGACTTAATAAACTCATATAGTAGAAATACTCTTTGTTGGAATAAATTAATAGAGGTGTGCTATGAATAATCTCACTAGAAATCTCATACCTTTTGGCATATTGAGATAAACCAGCAAGTTTTTCTAAGCCATCTCTAAAGTTGAGTTTAAAAGTCTCATCACCTTTTTCAACGATTTGATAGAGCCAACCATATTCGATGTATTTTCGAATATCTTTGCTCTTTAGTTCATAGCCGCGCATTTCATCTTTCATAGCGTAGAAGATTTCATCTTGTTTGGCTTTATCTTTGATGGCGTTATTAAAGGCTAGACCATAATTCATATGTTTTAAATAGTTATTGATTAATGGTTCACCATACTTATCTAATAAGATAAGAGTGCATTCACATTCATGAAGTGTTCTCCATGAAGAGAAGGCTTCAGTTTCATAACCATTTAATAAGTTTTCTAAGATGCAGCGGGAAATAGTTAATGACTTCATGAGAAGATCACTAATTAAAGTAGATTGTGGGTCGTTCTTTTTATAGCCTTTAACTATGTTAAGCATGAAGTTGATATACATGTTTAAAGAAGATGCTGGAGGTAGGTAGCGGTTCGCTAATTTCTTTTCCACGTGATTAAACATTGTTAGTGATAAATATTTATCTGCGGCTACGCTTGCCATACTGGATGGGAAGTCTTCGTTCTTTTTAAAACTTTCAACTTCTTCTGGTTTAAGATGAGAAACCGAATAATGATATTCGCCAACGCAGTATAAAAGTAGATCAAATTGGTTAACTTGTTTAACCTCTATTTGTGGTGTTTGAACATTTAATAAGTCAATAGCCTCATTAGCCATTTGATAGACATCATAAATGTAGTCAACATCTAAAGGAGTGTTAACGCGGATGTTATTAACAACTGTGGCAACTTGATCTTTGCTTAATATGACATTGCTTGGCATATGACTCCTTTACTTAAACATTCTTGTGGCTTTAATCGCAGTCTTCCAGCCTTTATAAAGGCGGTTGATTTCTTTTTTAGCCATCTTTGGTTGATAGATTGCTTGATATTCATGAATCTTTTTAATGCTTTCTAAATTAGCGTAGTAACCTGTGGTTAAACCCGCCATATAGGCCGCGCCTAAAGCAGTTGTTTCTAAACATCTTGGGAGTTTGATAACGGTATGGAGGATGTCACTTTGGAACTGCATTAAATAGCCGTTCTTTGTCGCACCACCATCAACCTTGAGGTTCTTAATGGTTTGGTTAGTTTCTTTTTGCATAACTTCAACGACATCTTTGCACTGATACGCTATAGCCTCTAATGCCGCTCTAACAAATTGAGACTTATTTGTGCCTCTAGTTAAACCAAAGACTGCACCACGAGCGTCATCATCCCAATATGGGGTTCCTAAACCTGTAAAGGCAGGAACAATATAAATTTCACCAGAAGGAGATTCTAAAGCGACTTTCTCACTATCTCCAGAATGATGGATTAAACGCATTTCATCTCTTAACCATTGGACAACTGCACCACCGATAAAGACAGAACCTTCTAAAGCATAGGTCACTTCGTTACCGATTTGCCAAGCCACTGTGGTTAATAATCCGTTTTTAGATAAGACTGGTTTATCACCTGTATTAACAAGTAAGAAACAACCAGTACCATAGGTATTTTTACTTTCACCTGCTTCAAAACATGTTTGGCCAAATAAAGCGGCTTGTTGGTCACCGATTACACCGGTGATATGGACGTTACTACGTAAAAATGATAATTCGCCATAATCATAAGAGGATGGTCTCACTGTTGGAAGCATACACATTGGGATATTAAAGAGCTTACAAAGTTCATCATCCCATTTCATTTCGTTAATATTGAATAGTAATGTTCTAGAGGCATTAGTGACATCGGTAGCGTGAGTCTTGCCCATTGTCATCTTATAAACAATCCAAGAATCAATAGTACCGAACAACAATTCGCCAGACTCGGCAAGCTTTTGACCGTTTTCAATGTGGTCTAAGATGAATCTTACTTTACTAGCAGAGAAATATGGGTTAATTAATAATCCTGTCTTTTGATCAATGAGATCCTTTTTATCGTTCAAGGCTTCACAAATATCCGCGGTTTGGC
>JAEEGJ010017182.1_pt1 | contig 16427 bp, 15 predicted proteins | sample 8958761 | NCBI WGS metagenome assembly JAEEGJ01 (sample SAMN16246546, study PRJNA631951) | gut metagenome | biome: gut microbiome; feature: rumen; material: RS-attached | host: Bos | place: Iran: Karaj | collected 2018-10
TAAAAGAAAACGCCGGCCTCACCGCCACCATTCTTGATATCGTTGAGAACCCTTACAACGTTAAGATTAAAGAACTTGAGGCAGCTCAGGTAGCAAGAGTTAAGGATGAAGTTGCATTCGTAGTATTAAACGGTAACTACGCTCTTGAAGCCGGCTTCTCCGTAGGTAAGGATTCCATCGCATACGAAGCAAGCGATTCCGAGGCAGCATCCACATACGTTAACGTAATCGCTGTCAAAGAAGGCAACGAAGAAAACCCCGCAATCAAGGCTTTGGTAGAAGTACTTAAGTCCGATGCAATCAAGGATTACATTAAGGAAACCTACGACGGTGCAGTTGTTCCTTTTGAATAAGTTTGTTTCGCCCGGGGGAGACCTAAACTCCCCCAATGGGCGGAAACAGGAGTTGAAACGTGGAAAAAATTAAGGTTGAACATTTGGTAAAAGCATTCGACGGACCCGAAGGCAAGACCCGGGCGGTAAGCGACATAAGCTTTAGCGTTGAAGAGGGTGAAGTGTTCGGAGTTATAGGTCTTTCGGGTGCAGGCAAGAGTACTCTTGTACGATGTTTGAACCTTTTAGAAAAACCCGACTCCGGCGAAATCATTATTGACGGAGATCGTCTCAACGATTTAAAAGAAAAAGAATTAACAAAGAGAAGACAGAAAATCGGAATGATATTCCAAAACTATAACCTTCTTATGCAAAGAACTGTTCTTGACAACGTCTGTTTTCCCATGGAAATAGCAGGAGTTAAGAAAAAAATTGCAAGAAAGAAGGCATTAGAGTATCTTAATACTGTAGGTCTTAAAGAAAAAGCGAAAGCCTACCCCGCAACCCTCTCGGGAGGTCAGAAACAAAGGGTAGCGATTGCAAGAGCCTTGGCGGCAGAACCTGAGATTATCTTATGTGACGAAGCCACCAGCGCCCTCGATCCCGAGACCACGGACACTATACTTAAGTTACTCAAACAGATTAACAAAGATTTCAATATCACCATTGTACTGATAACTCATGAGATGCGTGTCATCGAGGAAATCTGTGACAGGGTACTGGTGCTTGAGGAAGGTAAGATTGCCGAAATCGGCGAGGTCAAAGAAACCTTTGAAAGCCCCAAGACAGTAGCTTTAAAGCGTCTTCTTTTGACGAGGCAGTCGGACGTACTTTTGTCCGAAACATCATAGGAGGCGCGTATGGAGTTTAATTCGGTACTTATAAACCTTCTTTTGGAAGGATTAAGGGATACTTTAATAATGGTATTCATATCCACATTTTTTGGGTATGTCTTGGGTCTTCCCGTAGGCGTGCTGCTTGCGGTAACCGACAAAACCGGCTTAAGGCCCCATCCCGTAGTCTATAAGATTACGGATTTTGTTGTGAACATTTTAAGGAGCGTTCCGTTCCTCATTCTTTTGATATTGCTGATTCCCTTCACAAGATTCGTGGTGGGACAAAGCTACGACACCATAGGCACAATCGTTCCTCTCACAATCGCCGCGGCGCCTTTTATCGCAAGAATAGTGGAAAGCTCGTTAAAAGAAGTGGATCCCGGTGTAATTGAGGCTGCCAGAAGCATGGGCGCAAGCACTTGGACCATTATAGTAAAGGTTCTTCTCGGAGAAGCAAGAAGCGGACTTTTGGTAGGAATAACAATTTCCCTCGGAACCATCCTCGGTTATTCGGCAATGGCCGGTGCCGTTGGAGGAGGCGGTCTCGGCGACATAGCCATCCGCTACGGATATTACCGTTACGAGACCAAGATAATGCTTATAACCGTGGCGGTGCTTATAATGCTTATGCAGATACTGCAGGGAACAGGCAATATTTTATCCAAGAAGATTGACAAAAGAAAATGAATTAAGTCACCTTAGAGAAGGTGCAAAAGGAGGTTTACATGTCAAAGATTTACAAATCAGCAGCAGAGATTATTGGAAAGACTCCCCTTTTGGAAGTTGCCAATATCGAGAAGGAATTGGGGCTTGAAGCAAAGATTTTGGTTAAGCTTGAGTATTTTAACCCCGCAGGAAGCGTTAAGGACAGAATTGCCAAGGCAATGATTGAAGACGCAGAAGCCAAGGGACTTTTAAAAGAAGGCTCCGTTATCATCGAGCCCACATCAGGTAACACCGGTATCGGACTTGCTTCCATCGCAGCCGCAAAAGGATACCGTATCATTCTTACCATGCCCGAGACCATGAGCGTTGAGAGACGTAACATCTTAAAGGCTTACGGCGCTGAAATCGTTCTTACCGAAGGTGCAAAGGGTATGAAGGGCGCTATTGCCAAGGCAGACGAGCTCGCAGCAGAAATTCCCGGAAGCTTTATCCCCGGCCAGTTTGTTAACCCTGCTAACCCCAAGATTCACAGAGAGACCACCGGTCCCGAAATCTGGGAAGATACCGACGGTAATGTAGATATCTTTATCGCAGGCGTGGGCACAGGCGGTACCGTTACAGGTACAGGCGAGTTCTTAAAGAGCAAGAACCCCGACCTTAAGGTTGTAGCCTTAGAGCCCAAGGATTCACCTGTTTTGTCCGAAGGTCATGCAGGCGCTCACAAGATTCAGGGTATCGGCGCAGGCTTCGTTCCGGACGTACTTAACACCAAGGTATATGACGAAGTATTTACCGCATCCAATGAAGATGCTTTTGCTACTGCAAAGCTTCTTGCCAAGAAGGAAGGTATCCTCGTAGGTATCTCCTCAGGCGCATCACTTTTCGGAGCAATCGAACTTGCAAAACGCCCCGAGAACAAGGGTAAGACCATAGTAGCCCTTCTTCCCGACAGCGGCGACAGATACTATTCAACACCTTTATTCACGGAATAGTAATACGACTAATGCACAGGGCTTCGGAGTACTTCCGGGGCCCTTTAAAATATCAGAGAGGATGGTAGCCAAATGAAAAGAGTTTTAACAATTCAGGACATTTCCTGCCTGGGAAAGTGTTCTTTGACAATTGCACTTCCCGTAATATCTGCCATGGGAGTGGAGACTGTTATTTTGCCTACGGCAGTTCTGTCTACCCATACCATGTTTAAGAACTTTACGGTAAAGGATCTGTCCGACCAGATTACGCCTATTACCAACCACTGGAAAAGCGAGAATGTGGAATTTGACGCAATCTACACGGGGTATCTCGGAACGGTGGAAGAGATAGAACTCATGAAGGACTTATTTAAGGACTTTAAGAAAGACGACTCCTTTGTTTTTGTAGACCCGGTAATGGCTGACAACGGCAAGCTTTATCCTGCCTTTAACGATGAATACGTTAAGAAAAACGCAGAACTGTGTGCAAGCGCAGACATTATCGTTCCCAATATCACCGAAGCTGCCTTCATGACCGGCACGGAATACAGAGAAGAGTACGGCGAAGACTATATTAAGACACTCCTCAGCCGTTTAACCGAGCTTGGAGCAAAAGTAAGCGTCTTAACCGGCGTATCTCTTTCAAAGGGTAAGACCGGCGTATACGGCTATGACAGGGAAAAGAACGAATATTTCAACTATCAGAATGACTTAATCGATGCCAAATATCACGGCACCGGTGACCTTTTCTCAAGCGCAGCGGTAGGAGCTTTGGTAAAAGGCAAGAGCCTCTACGAATCCTTTAAAATTGCTGCAGACTACACTGCCCTCACCATAGCGGAAACCCTCAAGAATCCCAAGAAGCCCTGGTACGGGGTGGATTTCGAAGCGACACTTCCGAAGCTTATCGAAGCGTCCAAATAGCAGTGCCTTTACGTTTAAAACTCGGCAGAAATGCTCTTTAACGGGCTTTTTTGCCGGTTTTTTTCTTTTTATGCAGCCCAAAGAGTTTACGGATTTTTAAGATGAACTGTGCATATGCGATATGCTATAATCGTTATATGTGAATAAAGCCCTGGGACAAGGTTCTGAGTGCTCAGGGGCGAATCTTAAGAGGTTCCCATGGAAAGAAAAATTCTTAAAAACAAATTGTACCTGTATTTAACCGAGTTCTTTGCGGGAATGGCGGTTATGGCGGCGGAGCTTGGAGCCAGCAGACTGCTTGCACCTTACTTCAGTTCCTCCCAGATTGTATGGACCATAATTATCGGTACCATCATGATTGCTATGGCGCTCGGTAATCTTTACGGCGGCAGAAAGGCCGACAAGGATCCCAATCCCGACAAGCTTTACGGACGTATTATTATTGCCGCAATCTGGCTTGCTCTGATACCTGTTGTAGGCAAGTACATTATTATCGGACTTTCGGCACTTATAGTGGTGACGGTCAACTCCAATTTCTTAATAATCGCGGGCTTTGCGGCCTGTATGGTGATATTCGTGTTCCCTTTGTTTCTGCTGGGAACGGTTACGCCTTCTTTGGTTAAGTTCACCATGGACAGCCTTGACGACAGCGCATCCATAGTGGGAAGACTTAACGCTTTTAATACAATCGGCAGCATTATAGGAACCTTCGTGCCTACGTTTATTACGATTCCGGCGGTGGGTACATCGGTAACGTTCCTGATTTTTGCCGGAATTCTTCTGATTCTTTCGATTATTTACTTTGTGAGTTCCAAGATAAATTTTACAAAGGCCAAAAAGGTACCTGTTAGTATCGTGATTTTCATCCTCTGCTGCTTTTTTGGCCACAGTTCAAGCTTTGCTTTCTGGCAAAACGATTTAACCTACGAGGGTGAATCCGTATACAATTACCTTCAGGTTTATGAGGATGAGAGAGAAGTGGTTCTTTCCACCAACGTGCTCTTTGGCGTTCAGTCCGTGTACCTTAAGGACAAGGGCTTAACCGGCATGTATTACGACTATGCTATGGCGGCGCCCTTTATGAGCGGTGTTCGTGAAAAAGAAAGCTTCGACGTTCTGATTCTTGGTAACGGCTCAGGCACCTACGCGACTCAGTGCAAGCGTTATTTTGACAACATGACCATTACGGGTGTTGAGATAGACGATAAGATTACGGACCTTTCCAGACAGTACTTCAATCTGCCGGAGGACGTAGACGTAATCACCTATGACGGCCGTGCATACCTTAATGCGGACGAGGGCCGCTACGACGTGATAATGGTGGATGCTTACCAGGATATAACGATTCCCTTCCAGATGTCATCAACCGAGTTCTTTACCCTGGTCAAAGAACATTTAAAAGAAAACGGTGTCATGGTGGTCAATATGAACATGCGAGGTGCGAAGCCCGGCAGCATCAACGACTATCTCTGCGACACTATTGCAAGCGTATTCGGTAACGTGTACAAGGTTGATGTAGCTTTCTCCGGCAATACCGAAGTGTTTGCATCCGACAATGACGCGCTTAAGGATACCCTGTCGATAAATGTGGGTCTTGAGAATAATCAGGAGCTTATATCCATGATGTCGAAGGTTCGTGACAATCTCACTGCTTATAACGGCGGAACTCTCATCATGACCGACGACAAAGCCCCTGTCGAACTCCTCGGTATGCAGGTTATCGACGAAATGATTCAGGACGAAGTGTATTATTACAAAAAAATCTACAAAGAACGCGGCCTTTCGGGCATAGCGGAAATTCTTGAATAGGAGACGTACAATGATATATCTGATAGGCGGAAGCTCCCATGTGGGCAAGACTTATTTTTCACAGAAGTTAATGGAAGAGATTAAGGTTCCCTATGTTTCTTTGGACCATATCAAGATGATGTTCATAAGAAGCGGCCTTACCAAACTCACTCCCGATGATGATTATGAGATGCGCTATTTCCTGTGGCCGTATATGGCTGAATATATTAAGACCTGTATTGAGAACGAACAGAGTCTGATAGTGGAGGGCTGTTACATTCCCGAAACTTACAGGGATGCCTTCCCCGAGTCTTATCTTGAAAATATAAAAGCGGTTTACATAACTATGTCAGAGGACTACCTTCGCAAGAATGCGGACCTTGTAGTCGGCAAGGCTTCGGTCATAGAAAACCGCCTTGAAGACGACGTGGACTTGGAACGTCTCATAGAGTGCAGCAAGGAATTTAAGGCCATGGGTAAGGCCAAAAACATCCCTGTTATTGAGATTGACAAAGAATTTAATGAGGATGAAATACTGAATAAACTTAAGGAAATTCTTCTTTAGACAAAAAAATGGGGTTTGTGCGACAAATTCTTTTAAACCGTTAATAATCTGTGCTATATTTTTGGTATAAAATAATATAAAGGACATTGAGGCAATGGACAAAGAAAAACTTACAGAATATCTTGAATCTCTTATCCCGGATTTGGGAATACCTTCCGTGGATTGCGTAGTTTACAAAAATCACGAGGAAATCTACAGACACATGTGCGGAACCGTCGATGCGGACAGAACCGTACCTGTAAGTCCCACTCAGAAATATATAATGTTCTCCATGACCAAGGTCATGACCATGACTGCTTTTATGCAGCTTGTGGAACAGGGCAAAATCAGTCTTGAGGACGAAGTATCCAAATTTCTTCCCGCATACAAAAATCTTAAGGTTGAGACGGATAGCGGCGTAACGGACTTAAAAACTCCCCTTAAGATGAAGCATCTTGTTTCCATGCAGTCGGGACTTGACTACGATCTTAACCGTCCCGGCATCGTACGTGTGCTCAAAGAAAAAGGCATGAAGGCCACCACAAGGGAAATAGTGGATTCTTTCCCCGAAACGCCTCTTAAATTCGAACCCGGCACCAGATTTTTATACAGCTTAAGCCATGATGTTGTGGCTGCCGTAATTGAAGTCGTATCAGGCATGAGCTTTGGCGAATACCTTAAGAAGAATGTCTGGGAGCCTTTAGGTATCAGGAATACTTTCTTTGCAAAGCCTTTAAATGACGATGTGGAGGGACTTGCAAGACAGAATATGTTCTACGACATCAAGGACATCCGTCCTATGGAGCAAAGCTGCAACTACCAGCTTACGGAATGCTACGAAAGCGGCGGTGCGGGACTTATCAGCTGTACAGAGGATTACGCCCGCCTTGCGGATGCTTTGGCCTGCGGCGGCGTGGGTATGACGGGCGCACGTATATTAAAGCCCGAAACCGTAGAGATATTTAAGAATAACCTTTTGGGTCCCGCTTCGAGAGAGGACTTAAGAGTCAATATGGGCCGTATCGGTTACGGCTACGGAGTTGGAATGCAGATATTCATGGACCCCGAAGAGGCTCATTCCACCGCACCGGCAGGTATTTTCGGCTGGGACGGAGCAGCGGGAAGCGCCATTCAGATGGATACCGCATCCGCAACTTCTTTTGTATTTACAATGCACGTAAGAAACATGGGAATCGTTTATTTTAACGTTCATCCCAAGCTTCGCGATATAATTTTCGGAAAATAGTGTTTTTATTTCGGAGGGCGAGTTATGTACAAGTTTAATGTTGAAAAAGCAGTGGACGGTACCGTCAAGTGGATTCAGAAGTTCTTTGAAGAAAGCGGCCCCGATTGCAATGCCGTACTGGGAATTTCGGGCGGCAAGGACTCATCGGTTACGGCAGCTCTTCTGGTAAAGGCTCTGGGAGTTGACCGCGTGGTAGGCGTGCTTATGCCTAACGGCGCCCAGCCCGATATCGACGCATCCCACATGCTGGTTAATCATCTCGGGATAAGGTTTTACACCATTAATATCCTTCAGAGTGTGCTGGGACTTGAAAAAGAACTTAAGGCACAGGACTTTGAGTATACGGCTCAGGCCCGCACGAACCTTCCGCCCCGTATTCGTATGTCTACGGTTTACGCGGTGAGCCAGTGCTTAAACGGCCGCGTTGCCAATACCTGTAACATGTCCGAGGACTGGGTGGGCTATTCCACCAGATACGGCGATTCCGTGGGCGATTTCAGCCCCCTCGCGGGCTTCACCGTAAGAGAGGTCAAAGAAATGGGAAGATTTTTGGGACTTCCCGCGCAGCTTGTGGACAAAGTTCCCTCTGACGGCCTCTGCGGCAAGACCGATGAAGACAATCTCGGCTTCACCTATGAAGTTCTCGACAGATACATAAGAGAGGGCGTCATCGACGATCCCGCCACCAAAGAAAGAATCGATACTTTACACAAACGCAATTTATTTAAATTAAGTTACATGCCTGTTTATAAGCCTGAAGACTGCTTTGAATAAATAAAAGGGGAAAAGTGCAATGTTAAAAGCACTTAGCGGAAAACTAAAGGAGTCTCTTTTTTCGGTATTTCCGGTGGTGATTATCGTGCTTGTTCTTTGTATCACACCGTTTCTTGATTTATCGGCCAAAGAGCTTATCACATTCTTAATATGCTCCGTTTTACTGATAGTGGGAATCGCTTTATTTAATCTGGGAGCGGATATTTCCATGTCGCCCATGGGCAGTTACATGGGAACGGGGCTTACCAAGTCGCGGAATTTAAAGCTTCTTTTGTCCGTGACGTTTCTCATGGGGTTACTTATTACCATAGCGGAACCGGACTTAGCGGTTCTTGCGACACAGGTCAAAGACCTTTTTCATGAAACTCTGTTAATAGCAGTCGTGGGCATAGGCGTAGGATTGTTTCTTCTCATGGCTGTGTTAAAGATTATCTTTAACAAGCCCCTTTCCATGCTGCTTATGCTGTTCTACATGCTTCTTTTTGCTCTGGCGGCCCTTATGATGGAGGGCGGCAAGAGCGGCTTTATTCCTTTGTGCTTTGATTCCGGCGGCGTTACCACCGGACCTATAACGGTGCCCTTTATAATGGCTCTCGGCCTTGGTATAGCATCCACCATAGGCGGTCATGACGTGGGAGAGAATTCCTTCGGTCTTGTGGCCCTTTGCTCGGTGGGACCGGTTGCGGCGGTTATGATTCTGGCCCTCGGAGCCAACGGTCATATCAATTATTCGCTTCCCGACTATTCCATAGAGGCGGCCATCGGCGCAGGCGTATTCCATCTTGTGTGGGAGAAGGTTTTAGAGGTTACGAGAGCGCTGGGACTTATAGTCATTTTCTTTGTAATCATGCAGCATTTCGTGCTTAAGCTTCCCGCAGACAGGATTAAGCATATTATTGTGGGTATTGTATATGCGTTCCTGGGTCACGTGGTATTTTTAAGCGCGGTTACCGCAGGATATATGCCCATAGGCTTTAAGATAGGAGCGGAGCTTGCGAAGGGTAACACCAATTTCCTCATAGTGTTTGCCTTTGTAATCGGAGCTGTTACGGTTCTTGCGGAGCCGGCGGTTCATGTACTCAACAAACAGGTTGAGGAAGTTACCGGCGGTACGGTTACGAAGCGCTCCATGATGGTGGCTCTTTCAATCGGTGTGGGTGTGTCCATCGGACTTTCCATCATCAGAGCCATTTACGGATTCTCAATTCTGTACTATCTGATTCCGGGATACTTTATTTCTCTGGCACTTTCGGTTTTTGTGCCAAGGATTTATACGGCTATTGCTTTTGACTCCGGCGGAGTGGCAAGCGGACCTCTTACTTCGGGCTTTATTCTGCCCATGATTATCGGTGTCTGCGCTATCCTGCAGGGTGAAGCCAATATTATGTCTTACGCTTTCGGTATTGTGGCGATGGTAGCCATGACGCCCCTTATTACCATCCAGGCACTGGGCTTTAAGGCTATAGCGGCTCAGGCGGTACGTGAGAGAATCGTTATGAAGCGTATTCTTGATTCGGACGACGAACAGATTATTTATTTTGATGCACAGTAGGTGACCTATGGAAGAGAAGACCAAAGCACGGGTAAAAGTGAATAAAAAGCCGGTTCCAAAGGCTGCGGCCAAAGAAAAAAACGTATCCGGCAACAGGCTTATGCTTCTTGTGACCATCGTTAACAGAAAGAAAGCGGAGTACTATGCCGACCTTATTCAGGACATGGGAGCCAATCTTTCTTTTGTGGCCATGGGCGAAGGAACCGCTTCCCCGGGCATGAAAGAACTGTTGGGTCTTACGGATTCATTAAAGGCCGTAATATTCAGTGTGGTCAAAGAAAAAAGCCAGAACACGATTCTTAAGACCCTTAACGACAAGTTTTCATCCATACGAGAGGGAAAGGGCATAGCCTTTACGGTTCCTTTTTCCAGCGTAATCGGAGCCTCGGTCTTTAACTTTTTAAGTGACAACAGAATGCAGTTTAAATAAAACGGAGACAGTCTATGAGTGATGCTAAATATGAAATGGTAGTTTGCATAGTGAATGCGGGATACTCGGATCTTGTAATGGATGCGGCCAGGAGCGAAGGCGCCACCGGCGGCACGGTAATTCATGCCAGAGGAACGGCCAATAAAGAGGCTGAAGCCATTTTCCAGATTACCATTCAGCCCGACAAAGATGCGGTATTGCTGCTGGTACCTGCCAGAATAAAGGACAATGTTCTCCATGCCATTTATCAGAAGGCGGGACTTGACAGTGCCGGTCAGGGTATTGCCTTCTCACTTCCCGTTTCAAAAACCGCGGGACTTGGCAAGAAACCCAAAGAAAAGAAGGAATAGCGCCATCCCTCGTTAATAAGAGGATAATGAAAGTTCCATATAATGACTGCAGAATAGTAGCCAAGAGGAACTGTATGGAGCGTATTTTTTTAAACGTCGGTCTTATTCTTTCCGCCGTTTTATGCATAATTTTCATAGTAAGAAGCATTCAAAAGAGAACTCTGCTTGGAAGTCTGTTAAGCAGGGTTCTTATAATGATGCTTTTATCGGTTATCGCATATGCCGTCAATTATCACAGCAACAACGGCAGTGTAATGTATTTTGCCGTAAGCACCACTCATGCGGCATATGACTGGATGCTCTTCTTTATGATGGAGTTTACCTGCGAATTCATAGGCAGAAAGCGCGGCGGGTTCATAAGGACCTTCTTTTTAGTGCTGTGCTGTATTGACTCCGCGGCACTTATGACAAGCCCCATCAATCATCTTTCTTTTTCCTACGCAATAAGAGAAGGCAATTTTAACACTGTGGCCCTCGTGGAACCGAAGGCTTTCTTTGCCGTGCACATGGTAGTGGGAATGTCCATGGCTATTATCGTTATGGCACTTTTATGCAAGGGAATCATAGATAATTCAAGATTTTACAGATTAAGATATGAGATAGTGGGAATCGTATGTATTCTTACCATGTTCTTTATCCTGATATTCATTTACGACGAATATACGGTTGTGGATTTGTCCAAACTGTTTATGGGTGTTGCGGCGGTTTTGCTAAGCGTTACCACCTTTGATTTCCAGCCCTTCAGACTCCTCAGAAATCTACAGACCTATGTGGACGAGAATATGTCCGATGCCACCATTATTTACGACAATAAGGGAAGCATTTTAAAGATAAATACCAAGGCCAAAAACCTTTTCAAAGAAAACATCAGAAACAGCAAGGACAAGCTTATGGAGGCCCTTAAACTCGACGAAGATACCGGGCGCACCATAAAGACCATAAATGACAGCACTTATGAGGTGGTATACAAGCCCGAATACGACAGCAAGAACCTGTATGTGGGCTGCACCTTTATTTTCTACGATGTGACGGAGAGCTTAAGGCGTCTTGAGAGAGAGCACAAGGTGGCTACCATAGATTCCCTGACCAACTGCTACAACAGAGCGGGCTTCATGGAAAATGCCGAGAAGTTTATCGAGGAGCATCAGATTGACGGAGGCTATGCCGTAATGGTAAGCGGTATCCGTGATTTCAAGGGTATTAACGGACTCTACGGCACCAGAGCCGGCGACAGAGTGTTAAAAGAAATCGCAAGGCACTTTACCGAGTATTCCTACAGCTTCCCTATGCTCTACGGAAGAACCGCGGAGGGCAAGTTTACCTGTATTCTTCCTTTTGACTCCCTCGACAGGGTAGTAAACGAATTAAGTCACATTCAGATTCCGCTTGAAGACGAGATGTCGGTTAACGTTAATCTTTGTCACGGATTTGTGGTAATGACCGACATGACCAAGCCTGTGGAATATTATTACGAGATAGCGCTTCTTGCTTTGGCCGAGTGTAAAAAGAATGTATCAAACTCCGTGCTTGAGTATTCAAATGCCATGGCGATGGAGCAAAGAAGAACCCAGACCCTTATCGCCGAGATGCACGAAGCCATCGAAAAAGACGAGTTCTATATCGAGCTTCAGCCTCAGGTTGATTTAAAGAACAACAGGGTTTCCGGCGCCGAGGCTTTGGTACGCTGGAAGCATCCCACCCTTGGCAAGATTCCGCCCAATGAGTTTATTCCTTTGTTTGAGGACAACGGCTTTGTATCGAAGGTTGACCTGTATGTATGGGAAAAAGCAGCCGAGACACTTAAGCGTTTTGAAGACGAAGGCTCTTATGACGGTCCCATTTCGGTAAACGTATCCCGTGTGGACGTTATGAGTCTTGATGTGGTGGCGGAATTTGAGAGAATCATTAAAAAGTACGGAATTTCTCCTGACAAGCTTCATATAGAGGTTACGGAAAGCGCCTGCATAGGCGACAGAGAAACCCTCATAAACATGATGGACGGTTTAAGAGAGCGGGGCTTCGTGGTGGAGATTGACGACTTCGGAAGCGGCTATTCTTCTTTGAACGCACTTATGGAGCTTCCCTTTGACGTGGTCAAGCTTGATATGGACTTCATGAAGGAGAATCAGTCAGACGAAAAGAGCGGAGTAATCGTAAACGCCATGGCGGGCATGATTCACAACTTAAACGCTAAGATTATCGTGGAAGGCGTGGAATCCGGCGAAAGCGTCAAGAAAGCTTTAAATATCGACGGCGACGCGGCCCAGGGTTATCATTATTCCAAACCCGTTTCCGTGGATGAGTTTGTAAATTTCGTAAAGAAATTCGGAAAGTAATTGATTTGGAGCCATTTGCATGAGCAAGTGGCTTTTCTTTTGCCCATATTTTGTATATAATAAAATGGTTATGAAAGAGTACAGAATGAGGGTCGGGAAAACTACAATCATCATAGTATCCTTAGTGTCACTAGCCTTGATACTCAGCAAGATATCCTGGCAAAGAGGGCTTCTTGAGGGTATTATGAACGTTCTTTCTTTCTCCATTATGCTGGGAACACTGGTATATTGGGGAATCTCCATTCGTATCAGAGTCGTTGATTCCGTGATTCGGGACAGCCTTTTGTACATCGATGTTTTGCTGGTCATATGGATATTTATGCGCATCGTCAAATTCGACGTGGTTACCTCCGCACTGGCCGTAAGATATTTATGGTACTGCTATTATGTTCCCCAGATTTTTACAGCTTATTTTGCTTTTGTAATAGTCGATCATCTGCGCAACGAAAACATTGCTTCCCACAAGAGGCGGTGTTTTGCGGTGCGTCTTGTTTCTTTTCTGTTGGCAGTGATGGTTCTTACCAACGAACTTCATAATTTTGTGTTTAAAATAGACCCGGTTACGGGTGCCGAGACCCATACTTACGGCTACTATATGGTGGCTGCGTGGGTGCTTGCGCTTTCTTTCGGCTCCGTATTGTTCATGCCGGGACTCAGGCAGAACAAAAACTCCTTTAGGAAGCTTGTGCTGCCGCTTTTGTGCATGCTTTTGACCATTACATACTGTATTCTCTATTTCATACCGGCCACCGGGTTTGTTAAGAACATTATGGACTATACGGTGGCTATATGCACTGGTACCGTGGCTACGTGGGAGGCTCTTATTTTCACGGGAGTGGTGCCCACCAACAGAGATTACGAGTGGTGTTTCAACCATTCCACGGTCCGTGCCCAGATTACTGATATCAAGGGCAATATCATGTATCGTTCTTTTGAGGCAAGACCGGTGCTTAAGACCGAGTTTGAAGTACTGAGAAAGACCAGACTCTACAAGGTAGACAGGGATACGGAGCTGGTTATGGCACCCATCCGTGGCGGCTTTGTGGTAACGGAGAGAGACATTAAGGAGATTAACCGACTTATGTCCCGCCTGTTTGAGACACAGAGCTATATCCGCGACGTTACCGATTCCCTTCGCGCCAGCATCGAGATAGAGAAGAGGCAAAAGAACGCTGCCGAGAAAAACCGCCTTTACGACCTTACCTTTTCCAAGGTTCAGGAGAAGGTTACCCTCCTTGAAAGCCTCATAGACGAGGCCAAAGGGCTGTCCGGCGAGGCATTTCTCAAAAAGCTGTATCTTATAGACATTATAGGTGTGTTCATTAAGCGTAAGAGCAATCTTATTATTCTTACGGAGACCGGTCTTTCGGACTACTCGGGTGAGCTTAAGCTATGCTTTAAGGAGACCTTTGACAACTTAAAAGAAGGCGGCGTGGACGGCGGTTTTCTTTTTAACAACGTGGAAGATATGAGCAATACGGCGGCTCTTTCAATATATGAGACTCTGGAAACGGTGATAGAGGCAACTCTTGAGGGCGCAACCCTGGTAAATGCCATACTTACGGGCTTTGGTGGGGATTATTCCCTTACTGTCAGCGTGGACAACGAATGCATCAGGCAGGAGTTTGAAATAGACGGAAAACTCTTCCCCGAGGACGTAATCATCAACATTGAAAAGGGAGACGGAGACATGACGGTGTCCGCTCTTGTACGCGGAAGGGGGGCCTGGTCATGAAGTATGAAATTATAATGGCTTCGGCCTATTTTACGGTTTTGATGCTGTCGGGAGCTTCTGCGGTCAGGTGGCTCAGAATGAGGAGCATATTCCCCATGTTCTTTGCACCTATTTTCGTATGCTATACCCTTTATGAACTGGTCATATGCTATCAGGTTAAATACGGCACTTTCGATCAGCTCGACCGCTTTACGCAGGCCTGGTACAACGCTCCGATTTTCGTGCATCTGTTTACCCTTTTTTTGCAGGATGCGGCGTGCATATTCATAGTGGAGAGGGAGCGGTACGTAAGGCGGCATACCATAAGCCTTAACTCGGTTGCGGATGCCCTCAATAACGTGGACTGCGGACTTTTGTACTCTGAGTGGGACGGAACCGTAGTGCTTACCAATCACAAGATGTGGCAGCTTTCCAGAATTTTTACCGACGCAAGAGTTTACAATGCGTCTGAGTTCTGGCGACAGATTATTTCTTTTAACGAAAACGACAAGGCCAAAAGAATAGACTTTACGTCATGGCCCGCATTTATCTTAAATGACGGAACGGTGTGGAACTTTGAACGCTCCATTCTTTCGGATTCCGATAAACGATATCTTGAAATCGTGGCCCGTGATGTGACGGATTTGTACAATAAGCGTGTGGACATAGAGGAAGAGATTAAGGAACTGTCCAACGTTCAGGGACGGTTAAGCGAAGTCCTTAACAATATTTCTTCCACCGGCAATGACGAAGAACTTCTGGCTTACAAGGTTCATATTCACGACAGACTCGGCAATGCAATACTTCGATCAAGGCAGGTTTTAAGAGGCAATATTGCAGATTTTGGCGAAATTGACAGAGAGGGAATTCTCGGACTGTGGGAGAAGACCATAAAAGCCTTTGAAAACAATCGTCTGGAAGTCGAGCAGAAACAGGAAGGTAACTTATCCGCTCTTTACAGTCAGGCGGAGACCCTTGGAATCGAGCTTATGATATCCGGCGAATTCCCGGTCAACAACGAAACAGCCATAAGAGCCGTGCGCGAGGCCATGTACAACTCCATCCGCCATGCTTACGCAAACAGCATTACGGTAGAGAGCAACAGAGAGCAGAACGGCTATTTTGTCAGAATATACGATGACGGAAAAGCCCGTACGGATGCAGTTACCGAAGGCGGCGGCTTAAAGTCCATCAGACGTGAGGTAGAGGAACAGGGCGGCAGCATGAAGGTTACCGTGGGAACAGGCGTGGTGCTTGAAATTTATTTCAGGGAGGCAGACAAATGACAAGAGTATTGATAGTCGACGATTCCGTTACCGTCAGAACTCTTTTTGAATCCATAATCGAAGGAAGCGGGGAGTACACCCTTGCGGGTTCCCTTGAGAATGCCAAGGCGGCCCTTCCTTTCTGTATGAGAAGCCCTGTAGACCTTATTCTCATGGACGTTTATACCAAGGACAGAGAGAACGGTCTTGAGGCCGCAAGAGAGATAAAAAAAGAGTTTCCCGACATTAAAATAATAATATCCACCAGCCTTCCCGAAGAATCCTTCCTTGAAAAGGCCCATGATGCGGGCTGTGAAAGCTTCTGGTACAAAGAAGTGGGTGAGCTGGGACTTTTGGATGTTATGAACCGTACCATGCGCGGCGAGCACGTTTTTCCGGATACCACACCCACAGTTTCCGTGGGTCTTGCCAAGAGCGTAGAGTTTACACCCATGGAGATGAAGGTTTTAAGGGAACTTTGTAACGGCAAGCTCAACAAAGACATAGCCAAGGAACTCTGCATGAGCGAGAACACCGTTAAGTTTCACATTAACAATATGCTCCAGAAAGCGGGCTATTCCAACCGCTACCAGCTTGCTATTGACGCTGTTGAGCAAAAACTTATCGTGCCCGGCTTCTAAAAGGGTGACAAAAGAAAAATAACAACTGTATTTAGTAAAAACTACACGTTTGGATAGC
>JAEEGJ010017184.1_pt1 | contig 16426 bp, 17 predicted proteins | sample 8958761 | NCBI WGS metagenome assembly JAEEGJ01 (sample SAMN16246546, study PRJNA631951) | gut metagenome | biome: gut microbiome; feature: rumen; material: RS-attached | host: Bos | place: Iran: Karaj | collected 2018-10
CGCCCTGTTGCTGTGCAGGTCTTTGCTCCGCCTGCGGCAGTTCCTTCGCATACTGCGGCTGACGCAGCTCATTCTGTCCCGTCGGAGTCACGGCTGCAGGCTCCTCCGGACGTCTTTGCGTTTCAAGCGACGTCGGCCTGTTTGCGGCTTCCGCAGCCTCTTTTGCTTCCGCCTCTGCGCGGGCCGCAGCTTCCGCCGCCGCGCGAATATCCGCTCCGCGAGCGATACGCCGCACCGTCCCCATCACCAAAGGCTTCGTTTGTACCGGAGGCCTTCCGCCGGGCCGCTGGACCGGCGCCGTCGGTCTTTGTTCCTTTGTATGTCCCTGCTCCTGCCTCGGCTGCTCCTCCTTGACCGAAGGTTTTGCGCCCTGCTTTGCCGCCGGCACGCCCTTCTCTTCCGGCTTTCCCTTGGCCAGCAGTTTCTTTATCAGGTCGCGCTCCGCGTCGCCTACGCTGCTCAGCGTATTCTTGACCTCGTATCCGTTCTGCGTCAACAGTTTCAATACGTTCTTGCTCTCCGTATGAAATTCTTTTGCCAATTCATACACTCTGTATTTCGACATTGAACCACCTCCGAAATCCTGTCCGCCTGTCATCTCAGTTCCGTACCTTCTCCGCGAGCGTCTTCGCGAATCCTTTATCCATAAGAGCCGCTACGGCTCGATATTCCTTGCCCAGGCATCGTCCCAACATTTCTTTCGTGAAGATGTTGTAAACGGGAATCCCTCTTGCCTCTGCTTCCCGAAGCACCGTTTCCCTTGCCCTCTCCGAGATGTCCGCCGCCACGATCAACGCCGCCGCCTGTCCAGACGCGATCGCTTTCTGCACCGCAACTTCCCCGGAAACCATCTTTCCGGCTCGCTGCGCCATTCCCAGCAGACCTTCGATCTTCTGCGCGTCCATGCTCATCGTTCCTCGGGGAAAAGCTCCTTACGAAGCGCCTGCAGCACCTCCGCGCTTACAGGTCCTTGAAAGGATTTTGCGAACTGACGGCGCTTCACCGCCGCGTCAAAGCATTCCGGCTTATGACACACATACGCGCCTCGTCCCGGCTTCTTCCCCGTAAAGTCCGCCGAGAAAACGCCCTCCGGGCTGCGGACGATGCGCACCATTTCCTTCTTTGGCCGCACCGTTTGACAACCGAGGCACAGCCTTTCCGGCGTCTTTTTCACACCCGCCATTATACCTCATCACCTTCTGCGGAGAACGATTCCTCCCCGGTGACTTCGACGACGGACATATTCTCGTCCGGTTCCTCCTCCGCCGCTTGGGATTCGCTCTTGATATCTATCTTCCAGCCCGTCAGCTTCGCCGCCAGTCGGGCGTTCTGCCCTTCCTTGCCGATAGCCAGTGAAAGCTGCTGGTCGGGCACCACCACGCGGGAGGTTTTCTCCGCTTCGTTTACCGCTACGGATACTACCTTCGCAGGGCTCAAGGCGTTTGCAATATAATGCGCCGGATCTTCATTCCACTTTACAATGTCGATTTTCTCATTCCTGAGCTCCGTGACCACCGCCTGCACACGCAGCCCTTTGTGGCCGACGCAGGAGCCTACGGGATCGACGTCAGGGTCCTTGGAGAACACCGCTATCTTGGAACGCATTCCCGGTTCCCGGGCCACCGACTTGATCTCCACGACGCCGTCATGAATCTCCGGCACCTCCATCTCAAAGAGCCGCTTCAAAAGCCCCGGATGCGTGCGCGAAACGGCAATCTGCGGTCCCTTGGACGTCCGCCGGACTTCCAGGATATAAGCCTTCACCCGGTCGCCGTGAACATACGTCTCGCCTTCGATTTGCTCCGACGGAGCCAAAAGCGCTTCCGTTCGCCCGAGGTCGATATAGACATTGCGGTTTTCCACACGCTGCACCAGTCCGGTCACGATATCGCTGGACCGGCCCGAGAACTCGTCGTAGATATTTCCCCGCTCCGCTTCGCGAATCCGCTGTACCACGACCTGCTTCGCCGTCTGCGCAGCGATGCGGCCGAAATTCGCCGGCGTCACCTCGATCTCCAGCACGTCGCCTTCTTCATAATCGGGGTCCAGCGCCTGGGCGTCTTCCAACGCCATTTCCATCACCGGGTCCGTCACTTCGCGCGCCACCGTTTTATGGGCGTACACATGAAATTCTCCCGTCGTGCGGTCGATCTGCACATGCGCATTCTGTTCCGATCCGAAATTCCGACGATATGCGGAAATCAGCGCCGCCTCGATAGCGTCGAACAAAATCTCCGGGGCGATGCCTTTTTCTTTTCCCAAATCGTCGATGGCCATCATGAATTCCTTGGCCTGATCGAACTCCTGCACTTTCTTCCTTCCCTTACCCCTGCTTCTCTTGATCAAGTCTAAAATCCTCCTATACCGTATCTGATGATTTCCTTATTATATATCTATATGCAAGCGCACCTGCGCGATTTTTTCCTTCGGGATCGGCTCCCGCCCTTCGAGAGTCAACGTCGCTCCGTCATAGCCGGTCAGCGTGCCGACGAGAACTTTTTCCCCGTCCAGCGGTTCATACAGGGAAACGTCCACCTGCTTGCCGCGCTCGCGCTCAAAATCCCTTGGTTTCTTCAGGACACGATCCAGCCCCGGCGAAGACACTTCCAATATATACTGCTCCGGGATCACGTCCCGCTCGTCCAAAAGCGATTCCAATTTTTCGCTGAGATTTTGACAGTCCTCGATTCCGATTCCTTCCGGCTTGTCGATGAACACGCGCAGGTATCGGTCTTTTTCCTTTACATATTCCACGTCGACCAGTTCGAGGCCGCTTCCGTCAAGAAGGGACTCCGCAATCTCCCAAACCGTCTTTTCCACCACGCTCGCCACGCGCACATTCCTCCCCGCCCGGCTCCGAATATAAGAGTAAAGAGTGGGCTCACACCCACTCTTCCAGTTTACATCATATCCATCTTGTAGCATTATAGCATCGAAAAAACAGAAAGTAAACCGCCTTGACTATTATTTTTCCGTTTTCCGCAGAAAAATCGTGCAAACAAAAAGAGCGCCCGCAATGACGCGAACGCCCGTAAAGAATCTTACTTATCCATATAATTTATCTCTTCGCCAATTTCGGGAGCCGTTCCTTGATGATCGGAACCCGTAGCATTTGCCCGACACGAAGCCCGCCGTCCGCCGACAGAGCGTTCACTTCGATAATCGCCTCCGCCAATTCCTTTGCGTCTTCCGATTTTGCAGTGTACCGGGCGGCGATTGTCCAAACGCTGTCCTTTCGAGCAACTTCTACCGTATCAAAATCGGTACTCCGCAAAAACGCATTCCCGAGATGAAGGGGAGAGATTGCCGCCGCCGCCAAGATCGCCAACATCGCCATTCGAACCAAGAACTTCCGAACCGTATTCTTTTTCTTGTTTCTTTTTCCCTTCACAGCAATCATCTCCGTTTTTTCAAATCTTCGTTCCCGAAACATATTTTCTAAGAACTTTTGTTCTCATTATACCTCCGAAAAAATTTTTGTCAATACTTTTAGAACAAATTTTCCGCAAAAGTTTGTTTCAATATAATCCCCTTTTACAATCTGCCCTCTCGTCCTCCACTTTTTCTTGACACGCCCTTTCCAGCGCATTATATTTAAGAAAACGATGAATGATTCATCTTTTGATTCTTTGATACAGATTTTTTGAATAGGAGCGACCGGATATGAAAACAACTTGGCGGATTTTTGCGACGATTATTTGCGTTTTCGTCTTGGCAGCGACTGTCGGCTGCGGCGGCGGAGCAACGCCCCCGGAGAAGAAGGAGAACGCGGCGGCCTTCGCGACGATCAAGGACGATCTCGGGCGTGAAGTGACGCTGGCGAAAAAGCCGGAGCGCATCGTGGTGACGTCGGCGTCATTCTTGGAGCCGCTGCACGCGGTGGGCGGCGACGTGGTCGGCCGTCCCGACTCTAAGACGCTGCCGGACTGGGCGAAGGACAAGACGAGCATCGGCCGCGTCTACAACGTGGACCTCGAAAAGCTCCTGGCCTGTGCGCCCGATCTCGTGATCGCGAACAAGGGCATGAACGAGAAGCTCTTGGAATCGCTCAACATCAACAAGATTCCTACCCTCGTCGTCGATATGAAAAACTATGAGGAAGTCAAGAACGAGGTCCGGCTTTTCTCGCAGGTCACCGGCGAGAAAGAAAAGGGCGAAGCTCTGATCAAGAGCATGGACGACCAAATCAAAGCCATCGCTGACAAGATTCCAAAGGAAAAGCGGCGCATAGCGATTCTGCACAGCACGGCGCAGGGCCTCAGCGTGCAGCTGGACACGAGCATCGCAGGTTCGACGGCGAAAATGCTCGGCTTCGTGAACGTGGCGTCCGGCATGTCGCCGCTGGAAAACAATCCCGACTCGGCGCCTTACAGCATCGAGACGATGGTGGAACAAAACCCGGAGATTCTTTTCGTCACGAGCATGGGAAAAATCGACGAGGTCAAGCGCGGCATGGACAACACGATTGCGCTGAATCCCGCCTGGCAGACGATTCCCGCCATCAAGAACGGCAAGATGTTTTACCTTTCGCAGGAGCATTTCCTTCTGAGCCCCGGCATCAATTACCCTGCCGCGGTAGAGGAAATGGCGAAGCTGGTGTACCCGGAGTTGTTCAAGTGAACAGAGCGAAAAGGAGCGGTTCGCTATGGAAACTAAAATCATCTATCTGACGAACGACGCCCGCCGCTACGCGGGCATGAAGAACGCGTGCCTCGCCCTGCAGGACGACGGGAAAATCTCCGACCTCTGTATGGCGGTAATGCTCGAAGGCTCCAGCGAGTGGAACTACGTCTGGGAGCGCAAGCTCGGCGGCGCGAGCCTCGTGGTCGCGCGATTCTTCCGCAATATCTCCAAGTCCGCGTTCTGGGAGTCGTGCCGCGCGTTCCTGGCGGCGCGGAAAATCCCGTACCTCCTGGACGCAGTAGAGGGCTCGTCTGACGCGAAGGACGAGAAGAGCGCCGGTGTGGAACCGTCTGTGGCGGCGCGACTGAAAGGCTACACCTTTTACGGCGGCGCAGAGAATTTCAAGAACTTCTGGCTCTACGCCTCGTCTCTGACGGATGCGGCAATTCCCGCACCGGAGGAACCGAAGCAACGCTGCTGGGCGGGCGTCTACCATCCGGAGCTGCCCGAGGGCTATACCACCGACCTCGCCGCGTACCGGGAAAAATACTGCAAAGCAGACAGGCCGACGCTGGGCCTGCTGTTTTACCGCGACGAATGGATCTGGGACGACCTCGCTTACCCCGCCGCCTTCATCGCCGAAGCGGAGCGGCAGGGCTGCAACGCGATCACGGTGTTCACGAACCAGCTCCCCGACGAGGTGCTGGGCATGCCGAGCATTCGCCAGGTGTTCGCAGACTTCTTCACGGCGGACGGGAAAACCGTCATCGACACGCTGGTCAGTACCATGAAATTCTCGCAGGTCGGCAACGGCAGCCTGACCGTCGACGAGCTCCAGAAACTCGGCGTGCCGATTCTCGCGGCTTACACGCTGCTGACGACGGAAGAAGACTGGCGAAAAAACCCCGAAGGTCTGAACGCGGTGGAGACCTCGATCGCCGCCGCGCTGCCGGAGCTGGACGGCGAGATTCACGGCGTGCCGATTGCCGGGCGGAACGTTCTGCCCGACGGCGCGGTGGAATACAAGCCGATTCCCGAACGCCTTTCCCTGATGGTGGAAAAGGCGAAAAAATGGGCCAACCTCCGCCGCCTGAAAAACGGGGACAAGAAAATCGCGCTAATCTTCCACAATTACCCGCCGAAAAATTACAACATCGGCAGCGCTTCCGGGCTCGACACCATGGAGAGCGCCCGGCGGCTGCTCTCGCGCATGAAAGAAGACGGCTACACGCTGGACTTCCTGCCGGAAACGGCGGAGGAGCTGCTTCATGTCATGACCTCCCACGCGACGAACGACCTCTCGCTGCTAACCGACGCACAGGCGGAGGAATGCGAGAAGCTCTCTGCGAAGGAATATGAAAAATTCTTCGGCACGCTGCCCGAGGCGGCGCGCAACCAGATGACCGAACAATGGGGCGAGCCGCCGGGAAGCGTCATGCTGTCCGACGAGGGCAATATCCTCGTGCCGGGTACCATGAACGGCAACGTCTTCATGACGGTGCAGCCCGCGCGGCAGTATGGCATGGACCCGGCGCGGGCCTATCACGACCCGTCGATCGCGCCGACGCACCAATACCTGGCGTTCTACTATTGGCTGCGCGAGGTCTTCAAGGCCGACGCGGTGATCCATCTTGGCACCCACGGCAATCTCGAATGGCTGCCCGGAAAGGCCGTCGGCCTCGACGACGAGAGCTATCCCGATATCGCGTTTGGCGCGCTGCCGAATATTTACCCGTACCTGATGACGATTTCCGGCGAGGGCATCATCGCGAAGCGCCGCTCCTCCGGTTGCCTGATCGGATATCTGCCCGCGCCCGTAGCCGAAGCCGGAGCCTTCGACGAAATCGCGGAGCTGGAGAAAATGGCGGACGAGTACAGCCATTTCCAGAACAAGGGCGGCGAGCAGGCGGCGGCCCTCGAGGAAAAAATCCGGCAGTTAGCGAAGGAAACGAAGCTTGACGAATCGCTGCATGTGGAAGAAAACGCAGACTTCGCTGAATACCTGGCGGAGCTTCACGCGCTGATCGAGGAACTGCAGGACAGCGAGGTCCACGTCGGGCTGCACGTGCTCGGCGAAGCGCCGCAGGGCGAAATCCTCATCGGCGAGGTCATGCACCTTCTGCGGCTCTCCAACGGGAAAATCCCCGCCCTCTACGACCTCTGGGCGGAAAAATACGGTCTCAATTTCGACGAGCTGGAGAAGAATCCGTCGGCGCTGCTTGCCGAGCTCGACATGACCGGCGGCGAGGCAGCGAACCGCGTGAGGCGCGAAAGCCGCGCGTTCGTCGAGAAAATCGCCGAAGGCGGTTTCACGACAGAAGCGGCGCAGGCCGCGCTGAAAATCTCCGAAACGGCGGACGGCTCCGCCGAATGGAAAGAAAAACTCGCGTCCCTCGCGAAGTTCATCGTCGAGGAGATTTATCCGCGCCTCGCGCGGACGACGGACGAGCTTGACCATACGCTTTCGGCGCTTTCGGGCGGCTATGTGCCGCCGGGGCCGTCCGGCTCGCCCAGCGCGGGAGGCGTAGACCTCTTGCCGTCGGGGCGCAACTTCTTCGGCGTCGATCCGCGCGGCCTGCCCTCGCAGGCGGGCTGGCTGACCGGCGTGAAGCTCGGCGACCGCATGATCGAGAAGTACATCGGCGACGAGGGGCATTATCCCGAAAATATCGGCATGGTGCTCTGGTCTGGCCCGAACATGCGGAGCAGCGGACAGGACATCGCAGAATTCTTGTATCTTTTGGGCGTGCGCCCGGTATGGCAGAAAGGCAGCCTGCGGGTCACGGATATCGAGGTCATCCCGCTGTCCGAACTGAAGCGGCCGCGTATCGACGTGACGGCGCGAATCAGCGGTCTGTTCCGCGACACGCTGCCGCAGCTCGCCGAGCTGATGGACAAGGCGGTACTGGCAGTGGCGGCGCTTGACGAACCGGACGAGGACAATTTCGTCCGCAAGCATATCCGCGAAGACAGCGCACTGCTGCAAAAGGACGGAGCCAGCGCGGACGACGCATGGCGCGGCGCGGCTTACCGCGTCTTCGGCGACGCCCCCGGTACATACGGCTCCGGCATCAACGTGGTGCTCGACGCAAAGAACTGGGAAACGGAAAAAGACCTCGCCGACGTCTATGTGCGCTGGGGCGGCCACGTCTTCGGCGGCGGCGCGCGGGGCGTCTTCCAGCCGGAACTGTTCAAGAAGCGACTAGCCACTACGGAGCTGACGGTCAAGAACGAAGAGAACCACGATATGAACATCCTGAGCTCCGACGATTACAACGGATTCCACGGCGGCATGATCGCGGCGGTCAAGAGCTTCGGCGGCAAGGCGCCCATTTCCTACGTCGGCGACAGCGCGAACCGGGGCGCGCCGAAGGTCCGGACGGTGGCCGAAGAAATGAAGCGCGTGGTGCGGGCCGAGTCGCTGAACCCGAAGTACATCGAAGGACTGATGCAGCACGGCTACAAGGGCGCCATGGACATGGCGAACCGCCTGAACATCAGCTTCCAATGGGATGCCACTTCCAGCGTGATGGACGACTGGATGTACGATGACTACGCGCAGAAATACGCCTTCGACCCCAAAGTCCAGCAATGGATGAAAAAGGTCAATCCCTGGGCGCTCCAGAACATCGCGGAAACTCTGCTCGAAGCGGAGCAGCGCCAAATGTGGAACGCCGACGACGAGACGAAGGAAAAACTGCAGGAACTCTATCTTTCAATCGAAGGCGAATTGGAAGACGACGAGGATGAATGAAAAAGAGTGAAGAGTTGAGAGTGAAGATATTACGCAATTTAATATGCGAATAACTCCACTCTTCACTCTCCACACTCCACACTCTTTTAGTCAATATGCTACGATGCAATACGATCCGTATTTCCAAACATAACGAAAGGGGCTACAACTATGAAGCGACAGGGAACATTTCCGTTTGCTGCCATCATCGGGCAGGAGGACATGAAGAAGGCGTTGGTGCTGAACGTGGTGAATCCGCGTCTCGGCGGCGTACTGATCCAGGGCGAGAAGGGCACGGCGAAATCGACGGCGGTACGCGCGTTGGCCGACCTTTTGCCGCCGCGCCAATGCATCAAAGGCTGCCGCTTCCACGACGACCCGGCGGACAAGTCGAACTGGTGCGACGAGTGCCACGAGAAATATGACAACGCCGAGCCGCCGGTCGAGGAGCTGCCAATGAAGGTCGTGGAGCTTCCGGTCAGCGCCACCGAAGACCGCGTGGTCGGCACGCTGGACATCGAAGCCGCCATCAAGGAGGGCAAGCGCTCCTTTGAGACGGGCATCCTCGCCGACGCGAACCGCAACATTCTCTATGTGGACGAAATCAACCTGCTCGACGACCATGTGGTGGACGTGCTGTTGGACTCCGCCGCCATGGGCATCAACACCGTCGAGCGCGAGGGTATTTCCTATTCGCACCCTGCCCGCTTCTCCCTCGTCGGCACCATGAACCCCGAGGAGGGCGACATTCGCCCGCAGCTTCTCGACCGCTTCGCGCTGTCCGTCTACGTCGCCGGCGAAAAGGATCTCGACCGCCGCGCCGAGGTCATCAAGCGCCGCCTCGCCTATGAGGACGACCCCGAGGCCTTCATCGCCCAGTGGCAGGAGGAGCAGAAAAACGAAGTGCACCGCATTCAGCGCGCGATGAAACTGCTGCCGCAGGTCACCGCCTCCAACGAGATCCTGCGCACGGCGGCGCAAATCTCGATTGCGCTTGAGGTGGACGGCCACCGCGCCGACATAGTACTGATCAAAACCGCCGAGACTCTGGCCGCCGTCGACGGTCATACGGAGGTCACGAAGGACGACCTCAAGACGGCCGCGAAGCTCGCGCTGCCGCACCGCATGCGCCGTCGTCCCTTCGAGGAACAGAAGCTCGATTGGGAAACGGTCGATAAGGTAATCGAAGCATGAAGCGGCAGGGATTTCCCTTTGCCGCCGTCCTCGGCATGGAAAAGGCCAAGGAGGCCGTGACAATGGCTCTCGTGAATCCACGCGCGGGAGGGCTCTTGATCAGCGGCGCAAAGGGAACGGGAAAATCGACGTTGGCGCGGGGAGCGCGCGAACTGACAGACGCGCCCTGGACCGAAGTGCCCGTCAGCGTCACCGAGGACCGGCTCTACGGCTCCATCGACGCAGAGGCCGCCGTGACCCTCGGCAAGCGCAAGCTCCAGCCGGGGCTGATCGACGAGGCGGACGGCGGCGTGCTCTACGTCGACGACGCGAATCTGCTGCGGGACGACATCCTGGCGGCAATCCTGACAATCCGCGAAGCAGGCGGCTACCGCCTCGAGCGGGACGGTCTTTCCGACTGGCGCGACACCAGCTATACGGTGCTGGCGGTCATGACGCCGGAAAGCGGCACGCTCCCCGCCTCCGCTCTCGACCGCTTCGGGCTCTTCGTCTCGGTGGACGAAGAGGCGGATGAAGAAGCCCGAGCGGAAATTGTCGGCCGCGTTCTTGATTTTGAGAAGGACGGCGCGGCGTTCCGCGATAAATATGCAAAGGAAACGGCGGCTCTCGCTAAAAGAATCGCCGAAGCCCGCGCAATCTTGGCCGAGGTCGAGGTCTCCGACGCGATGATCCGCCTCTCGTCGGTTTATACATTGAAAGCGAACACCGCCGGCCATCGCGCCGACATTTACCTGATCGAGGCGGCGCGCGCGGAAGCGGCTCTTGCTGGCCGTCGCTACGTGCTGCCGAAGGACCTGGAAAAGGCGGCGGAATTCGTGCTGCCCCATCGCATGCGGGAACTGCCGCAGAACGAGCAGCCCGAGCCGGCGCAAAGCGAACAGCCGCAAACGCAGGACAATCAGCAGCAGCCGCCTCCTCCCCCGCCGCCCGACAACCGCGACGAGCTTTTCTCGCAGCCCGACGCGCCGAAGCCCGAGGAAACCGAAACCGAGGAGCACGAGGGCAACCCGGAGGACAAAAAAGAAGACGAGACGATGGCGAATCCGAACACCCAGAGCGGCGACCGTATCGACGGCGCCGACATGCGCGTGAAGCTGCCGCCGGTCTGGATCGAGCCGACAAAGGGACGGCAAAAGAAATCGGGCAGCGGCAAGCGCAGCGCCACCCGCACCGACGAGCGGCAGGGCCGCTACGTCCGAGCCGAGCTTCCCCGCACGAAGACGGCGGACATCGCCTTCGACGCCACGCTCCGCGCCGCAGCGCCCTACCAGAAATGGCGCGAGAAAAACGGCCTCGCCCTGGCGATTCGCAGCGAGGATATCCGGAGCAAAGTACGCGAGAAGCGCACGGGCAACATCTTCCTGTTCGCGGTGGACGCCAGCGGCTCCATGGGCGCCCGCGAACGCATGAAGACCGTCAAGGGCGTTATCCTGAAAATTCTGCTTGAAGCGTACCAGAAGCGCGACCGCGTCGGCATGATCGCCTTCCGCAAGAATCAGGCCGAGGTACTGCTCCCCGTCACAAAGAGCGTGGACTTCGCGCAAAAGAAGCTCGCAACGATGCCGACAGGCGGCAAGACGCCGCTGGCGAAAGGCCTGTCGAAAGCGGAAGACGTGCTCGACATGATCTATCGTCAGGACCCGATGCAGGACCCGGTGCTGATCGTCATTACCGACGGCCGCGCCACGACGCCGCTGGTCGCCGGCGGGGACGCCACGGCGGAGGCCATGAACGAAGCGGAGCGTATTGCCAAGCGCAAGCTCCCCGTCGCCGTCATCGACACGGAAAACGGCTTCGTGAAGCTCGGCCTTGCGAAAAAACTCGCGCAAAAAATGGACGCCTCCTACTTCCGCGTGGACAAACTGTCTGAAGACAGTTTGCTTCGGGTGTGGCGGAGAATGAGCAGTTAACGCAAAAAGATTCATCACAGAAATCAAAACCCTCGAAGTTAACTTTTGCAAAACTTCGAGGGTTTTATTTTGCTATTTGTTGTCGTACCTCATTTCAGGTTCTTTGCGGCGTCCTCGCAGTGGTCTTGGATTTCCTTCACGGTCTTGCAGCTTTCCATCTCGCTGCATTCGCCGCAAGTGGCAAAACCCTTGCCCAGCGCGCATTTGCGGATCTCGCACTGGTTGCTGCAGAAGAACGTCTTCACGCCGTCGGCGCGGCAGCCCTCGCAGTTGATCCATTCCGGCTTGATCTCGATATGGTTCATCTCGCTCCACATCTTGGCCGTTTTTTCCCTGAGCGCATCGTCGTTGCGAATCGTCGCAAGGTAGGCGTCGCACATTTCACAGTCCAATCCGCAGCACCCGATCATCGTCTTCATAAAAATCCCTCCGAGTATTTATTATCACTACCTATCGGTTCAAAAAACGCGTCTCGATGTATTATTCGATCGCGCGGCGCGCCGCCTCCTGCGCATGGATGATCGTCGTATCATAGACCGGAAGCGGACTGTCCTTTTCGCCAATCAGCATGCCGATCTCGGTGCATCCAAGGACGACGCCTTCGGCGCCCCTGTCTCTCATATAGGAAATAATCCGTTTGTATTGCTCCCGCGAGGGCTCCAATACTTTCCCGAGGCACAGCTCGTTGAAGATAATGTCGTTCACAAGGCCGATATCCTTTTCATCGGGAATGAGAACCTCAAGCCCCGCAGCCCTCAGACGGCCGAGGACGAAATCCTGCGTCATCGAGAATTTCGTGCCCAGGAAGCCCACCCGGCCGATCCCGTCTTTCCTGACACGGGCCGCCGTCGCGTCCGCGATGTGCAGGATCGGGATGCGGATATTCTTCTCGATGTCGGGAACCAGCTTGTGCATCGTATTCGTGGCGATGACGATGAAATCGGCGCCTGCGCTTTCCAGCCGCTTCGCCGCGTCGGACAGGATGGCGGCGTTTCCCGCCCAGTTGCCTTTCGACATATTCTCTTCCAGCTCGGCGAAATCCACATTGTACATCAATATCTTGGCGCTGTGGAATCCGCCCAATTCCCTGGCCACTTCCCTGTTCAAAATCTGATAATAGGTGACGGTGCTTTCCCAGCTCATACCGCCCAGCAGTCCTATCGTTTTCATCGGCGATCGTTTCCTTTCTGTTCACAATTCTGTTCACAATTCCTGTTGACGATTTTCATGTACTGTTCCTCCGGGATCATCGGTGAGCCGATTTCTTCCAGCAGCTTGCCGTCAATGGCGCCGCTTTCCGCGTACTGCTTTCCGGCCTGCCGCACCAGTTCCAGCCTCGGCGCCGTTACCACTGCCGCCTCCGGCGCATTGAACATCGGACTTTCCGGCACCGTGATGATGGTGCGACGGTTCGGGAACATCCGCTCAAACGTCGCCACCGCAGGCTCGAAATTCTGCCGGCCGTTTGGGAAACCGCAGCCGCAGATGATCACATAGCGCAAATGGGAAAAATCCTTCTGCTCGACGTGCTCAAAACGGTCGCCGACCTTCCGCATCGCCATCGAAGCGAGCGGCAGCGTCCGTTCTATCAGCGACTTCAGCATCGCGGGCATTCCGAAACAATACAGCGGGAAGCTGAGCAGAAGTACGTCGCTTTCCAATATCTCCTGCAAGATGCCTCGCATATCGTCGTCATATCGGCAGGTCCCGCCGTTGTGCATACAGGTAAAGCAGCCGGAGCAAAATTCGATATGCTTGTCGGCGACGTCGATTATATGCGTTTCCTGCTTCGTTGCTTCGTTCATGCCGTCCAGAAACGCCCGCGTGATGTGTATGGTGTCGCTCTTTTCCCTTTTGGGGCTCCCGTTCAAAACAAGAATCTTCATGTATATTCCTCCCCATTCATCTGCTCCGCAATCAGCGCTCGCGCGTCAACACTCTCCGTCCGCTCGTGCATGATGGTCTGATACTCCTCCGACGCGAAACAGGAATCCAGCCGCTCGCGGGACGGAAATCGAATCACGATCACGCGCTGCGGATTTCGGGACGGATTTAACGACGTGATGCTTTCCGTCCGGAGCAGATATTCCCCGCCGAAGCTCTCGACAATCGGTTTCACCTTCCTGATATAGTCGTCATATAGGCCGCGCCCGTTCTTTTCATCAATGTAAGTATCTATGAGAAAATAGCAGCTCATACGCGTCATGCCTCCTCTCTTAAACAGGCAACCGTCCTTTGGAACAGCGGATTTTGTTTCAACATCGGCATTTGCAGTAAATCGCAGACCTTTTCCATCAGACGGGAAAGCTCCATGCCGTCGTCTGTTTTCACTACGGCGTTTTTTAAGGTATCCAGCAACGCTGCCGCATCCTGCAGTTTCTCTTTCATCATCTCTTTGGAATATATCCGATCCCATGCGGGACAGTATTCGTCCACATTGGGAATCTTTCCAAGAATCTCCAGTGTCGTTCTCTGCTCCTGTTCGTCAAGAAAAATGGGAATATCGCCTTTGACCGGCACGGCATCCCCGATAAAAAGATGGATGCCCGCAAGATAGGAAACGCCATCTTTTGAATGCCCGGCAGTCCTGAATACGGTTATGGATAGTCCTTCCTCCAACGGAATCACGTCGCCATCCTTGACCGTGACGTCTACTCTGGTGGATTTTCCCGCAAGGCGATAGAAATTGGGAATCGGTCTTTCCCTGTATTGCAGGTCAATATCCTCAATCCATCGTTTTTCTCCTTCGCTGGCATAGACTTTACAGCACGTATTTTTCTGGAACCAAGCCGCAGAGCCGATATGATCCGGATGGGCGTGCGTCAGAAATATCCCTTTGATCTCCGATGCTTTCCGCCCAATGCGCGCCAGATAGTCCACAATCTGCGTCTCGCACCCGAATACGCCGGAATCTATCAGGTAGAGATGCTCAGCCTCGATAATATAGACATACACGAATCGCGCAATTTCTTTCGTCACATGGAAATCAATCTTTATCTGATGAACCTTTGCTTTCATAGTCAATTCCTCCGAATCCAGTCGTCCAGGAACTTCATTTGCTCCTCCGTGTGGAACCAATGCTCGCCGTTTTCCATCACGGTCAAATCGGCATTGTGCGTTTTGGCGAAGCGGCTGATCGTTTCCAAAGAGGTCAGGTTATCCTTGCCTCCGTACAGGATTTTCGTCGGCAACCTCCACTCGACGGGATGACTCCTGACATACGAGAGATATTCCCAGGACAAATCCTCCCCGAACTCGGTGTGAATCACGCCGCGGGCTTCCATCTCCGTTTCCGTCACCTTCGCCCATGTCATCATGTCGCCGATCAGCTTCTCCATATCGACGATCGGTGAAATAAAGTACGCTTTTTGAATCAAGCCGTCGATGCCCGCGTTCATGCTGAAAAACGCGCCGATGCTGTTGGCAATCAGTACGATGTTTTCATGGCTGTCCTTCAGCGTTTCCACAGCCGCATGGATTTCCTTGCCCGCTTCCCAAGGCGTGAAGGTATGATAGTCCAAGCCAATGACTTCGCAGTCAGGAAACAGCGGCTTGTAATGCTCGTTTTCCGCCGCGCTGCCGTCTTTTCCGTGGATATATAAAACCGCGTCCATTTTCCCTTCACTCCAATTTTTCGCCCAGCTCGCGGGCCTGCTTCAGGCCGTCCGTTTTGTGTACGTCCCCTTTATTCTGCGCGCCGCGGACGAGGACTGTGCCGATACTCTCCAGATGGAAATACTCCAACGTCATCCTGTATTGAAGGAGAATCGGGTCGAACAGCGTCGGCAGCGTGTCCGCGCCCACGAGGATCAGCCCCAGCCGTTTGAGCGGGAAATCGTTGCGAATCGGGTTGTGAAAACGGTCCACCAGCGCTTTCAGTTGCGCGCTGAGACCGTAGAAATAGACCGGCGAAGCGATGACCAGCGTATCCGCCTGTTTCATCTTTTCGTAGATTTTCGCCATATCGTCCTTTTGGAAACAGCTGTGGTCTTCCCGCGCAAAGCAGGCGTTGCAGCCGATGCAGGGATTGATCTTGTAATCCGCGACGGGAATCAATTCGACCTCGTGCTTCGCCGACGCTCCCTCTGCGAAAGCGCGCGCCAATAGGTCCGTGTTCCCACCCTTGCGCGGGCTTCCCATCAGTACGACAATCTTGCTCATTCGTCATTCCCCCTCATTCATTCCCCAAAGAAAGCATGATGAATCGTATCAAATTGAACAGACACATACGCTCTTCCTCCGGCTTTTTCCGCGCCGCCGCTTTTTACGGCGGTTATTTCTTCACAAGCTCCCTGAAAATCGCGTCCTTGTCATATTTTCCTTCCGCTACGCCCGGAATCTCCTTATATGCCTTGCAGAGGGAAAGGCTCATTTCCGTGAAGATCGCGCTCATTTCCTCGTCCGTATAGGGGCAGTCGTCGGTGACGACCAATGTGGCGAAGCTGAACGCCACCAGCCAAAGGTTGCGGAAATATTTGTCGGCCGTGGCTGCGTCCATGTTGTAGATTCGCATCAGCGATTCCCGCACCAAATCCTGCGAGAACTGCAGCGCTTCCATCGCGCCGCCCGCGGCTTCGTCCGGCTTCGTCAGAAAAAGCAGCTTGTAAAGCTCCGGCTCCTCCTTCGCAAAGCGGACGTATTGCTGCCCGACGCCCAGGAAGGGGATCGGCCCGGAAAGCCCGCGCTCGACATACTCCCGATAGACGCCTTTTGCCATCTCGAAAACGGCGGCTTTGAGCTGCTCCATGGTGTTGAACCAGGTAAAAATCGGGCGCGGGGAGACAGAAAGCTCCGCAGCGACCTCCCGCGCCGTCACGGCGTCAATCCCTTTTTTCCGGACGACGTCCAGCGCGGCGGCCACGATTTCTTCCTTTTGGAATTTCACTCTCGGAGGCATACATCATAACTCCTTCAAAAAATTCGTTATGCAACAATCGTTTTGCAACACTTGTCATCTTATTCGCTT
>JAEEGJ010017186.1_pt1 | contig 16419 bp, 13 predicted proteins | sample 8958761 | NCBI WGS metagenome assembly JAEEGJ01 (sample SAMN16246546, study PRJNA631951) | gut metagenome | biome: gut microbiome; feature: rumen; material: RS-attached | host: Bos | place: Iran: Karaj | collected 2018-10
GTCCAAAATCACATAGCTGGCGTAATCGAGGAACCAACCATCGTAAAGTCGTTCTAGGTGATTGACGTTAGATAAACCTAGAGTAGTATCGGGTGTTTCTTGATTCATGGCTCGAAATGTAGTAAAAATTTCCTGTCAGAAAATTTTGTAGTGCTCATTAGGGCAAAAATGGAATTTCGAAAAAACTTATTCCTTAATCTGGATGTGCTTTTTAAGAATGTCTTCAATTTTTTTTGCAATTTCCGGTTCCTGTACGGCTTGCATGCCGGCGATTCCAAATTTAGGGGCTAGCTTAATCCCTTTCTGTCCAACGGGAGTGGCTAGATAGGCGTTCATTTCTTTGACTTCATTAAGGGTGTAGTTTTCGGCGTAAAGCTTGAGCATAACCTCTTTATACTTGGGCATTATAACTTTGATGCATTCTTCAACGACCGCATCGACATCGTCCAACTTTAACAATCCCATTTCCCCGAACTTTTGGTATTGAGGGGCTATCATTTGTTTCATGGTTTCTTCGGGATGAGTAAGTTCCATGGCTCTATTGAATTCTTTCTTGTACGCTGCATCCTGCGCAAAAACGTTGCTAGATATAAGAGATAGGGTCGCGACTAAAATTGCTTTTCTTATAATGCTTTTAAACATGGTTATCCTTTTGTTTTTGCTTTGATGCAAATATACGATTTAATATCGTGTTGTTTACATAATAAAATCAGAAATTTGCGGATTTTATATATTTTATGCCATTAAATCATTTCCTGGGTACTATTATCAAACAGTTTTTTAAAAATCCGTTTATCTTAATTACGTCTGTGGCGTTTTTGCTGCAAACGATTATGCTCGTCCTGTTCTATACTTTGCCGGATCCGCTTGGGCTATCCCTTACGGAACTGTTCGAAGGTAAAATATTTTGGCAGGTCCTTATGGCGTTTGGCACAATTTTGTTCGTGTCCGCCATCTTTGCGTTCCTGAAAGCGCCTCGTGCATTGGCCATCTTTTTTGGATTCTATTTTGTTCTGGCGACCGCCGATTATGAAGTTTTCCGCTTTTCGCATCAGCGTTTGTCTTTTTCTTTTTTGAGGACGTATTTCCATTTTTCGAATATTACGGATGCGACGACTATTGGAACGCTTGGCGGGGACCTCAAGGGAACGATTCTGTATATTTCACTTGCTCTGGCGGGTGTTGTTGCGAGTATCGTATTCTGTGTCGTTTATACAATGCGAAAGAGGGCTGCCAGGGGCGTTCTCACGGGGCTCTTCCTTTCGCCTGAAAAGCATGCCCGGAAAGTCCCTGTCGTGTTTATTTCTGTGGGCGCCGCTTTCTTGCTTTTGCCTTTGATTTTCTTTGCCTGTGGCGTTCGCGGGGATCTCTATCTCCCGATTACGCATACGCATATAAACTTGCGCATGACTCTGGGTAAATATACGTTGACGGCTCCGGTATTGCATATCGCTGTGCAAGAAACGTTTGAGTTCTTTTACGACAACGAAAAGATTACGGACGAAATCCGCAAGGATATGGAGTCGTTCCTCCCCGAAAACATGGTGGCGAATCGATCGAATGTTAAGGATTTCCCGGTGTACCGCTCGGCCGCGAATCATGAATATCGCGCTAAACAGCCCTACAATATCGTGTTTATCATGGGCGAGTCTTTCAAGGGGCGCATTTTTAACCGCATGTTGGAGGGCGATACGACTCTTGCTCCGAACTTGTGGAATCTTGCGACAGGAAAAATGTTTACGAATGGTGGTGGCGGTCTCTGGTTCAAGAATGGCTACAGCGGGGGATATCCCACGGTTCGCGGGACGATGGCTACTTATTTAGGTTTCCCTTCGCATCCGAATCGCGACTTGCCGAGTTTTTATTCTTCGAACCATTTTACGGGAATTCCCGAGTATTTAAAGAATTACCACAAGTTCTACATTACTGTTTCTAATCCGATATTTGACCATACTTTACCTTTTGTAGAAAGGTTTTATAAGAACAACTGGAGCTTTCCTCAGAACGTGACTGACGGCACCATTATTGATAGCGTTGGTGTTGATATGGTTATTTCTCATTTGCCGAAACTGCCTACGGATAGTTCCTGGTTTATTGCGTTCAATACAATTACGTCGCATATCCCGTTCTTTGAGTATCCCGATGATTTCGCGCCGAAGCCGGACGATGCCATGGCCCGCTATTACAATGCGATTCGTTATACGGATAAGCAACTGGGCCGTTTTTTTGAAAAACTTTCGTCTCGTCCAGATTTCGAACGTACAGTTATCGTCGTTCTTGGCGATCATGACACGCCTGTGGATTCCGTCGATTATGCGGTGCCGCAGCCGCTGGGTGTTTCTGTTTCGAGAATTTTCATGGGAATTTTCTCGCCGGATAGCAATTTGTTCAATGGGCTTACAGTCCGTGAAGATGTTGCGTCGCAACTCGATATGGGGCCTACGGTGATGGATCTTGCTCAGGTTCGCGAACCAAACCATTTTTGGGGGTATGATTTGTTAACAGAAGAACGCCCGGCTGAACAGCCATCGCTTTTCTTCTCGCAGAATGCTTATTTCTTGGGATTTCGTGATCATGTGCTCACTGGGGGACTCGATAACGAAGAAGTCTATAGCGATATAGACGGATCTTTTAAAGAGGTGAAGGATGCTGTTTCGTTGACTTGGAAAAAGCGTGCTGTTTCTACGTCAAAGGTGTTGCGCTCGCTTCTCCGGAATGATAACATGGAACCTAGATAAAATATTTTTTTATATTGAGAATTATGACTACTAAAAAGACTTTTGTAGAACGCTTTTCCAACTGGTATATCCCCTTAATCTGTAGGCATCAATATAAGGCGCTTACCTTTTATTTGCTGCTGGCGGTTCTTCTGTCTGTCTTGATTCTTTACAAGCCCGGGCTTAAGCTTGATGCGGACCTTTCGCATCTTTTGCCGGAGGATACGCCTAGCGTCAAGGCTTTGCAGGAATCGTTTACGAGATTCGGCAGTACTGACCGTTTTACGATTGCTATACAGAGCGAGGACATGAATCTTGTTCTGGCTTTGCAAGATTCCATTGCAGCCTATATTCACAATAATTGGCAGGGTGATTTTGTCTCGACCCAGGTAGATAACAACAACCAGTTCTTTAAGGATAATGCGTTGTTGTATTTGCCTGTAAAGCATTTGGAGAATATTCGCGATAATCTCGATGACTTGCAATTGGAACTGGGGCGTAAAAATGGTCCGTTAGTTGTTGATCTTTTGAGTGACCCCAGTGGCGATAGTTTGCAAGAAAATGCTCCGAAAAAGGAACGTGTCTGGTTTGATGCGAACTTGCCGCAGGAACTTGGACTTCCTGAAGAAGCTGTCGGTGCATTTGACGCATTCTTCAAAAAAGATAAGAAGGATTCCGTTAAAGTTGCAGGCAATGCTACGGAATGGAATCCGAAATCAACAATACCTGATAGCCTGAAGTCCCGTTTGATTGGTAGCCCGCAACCTGACAGTACCGGAAAGATTCTGTTCAACGGAATTGTTAATGCAAAACTCATCAAGCCTTCGACGGACTATGAATTTGTAACGCATATTCTAGCCCGTACTGATACGTTGTTGCAGCATTTCAGAAGCAAGACTTATTCTTCGCCGATGCGCTTTGCTGTGGATGGAACTTACGAAGGCCTCAAGGAAGTGGACGAAGTGGCGAACGATTCCGTATTCTCCTTCGGCATAAGCCTTGTCCTAATTATTTTCCTTACGATGTTCTTCTTTAGAAGCGTGAAAGGTCCGATTCTCGTGACTCTTTCCGTGCTTTACGCTTGTATTCCGACGCTTGCGTTTACGGCGCTTTTCTATGGCAAGCTGAATCCGTTCACGGTTTTTGTGGCGTCCATTATTCTTGGTATCGGTATTGACTATTCCATCCATATTTTGGGAACGTCGCAGAAAATGATGCATCAATTTGCTTCGTTGGAAGAAGTACTTGAAGCGGCTCAACGCAGAATGCTCAAACCGTTTATTTTGGCGAGCTTTACGACGGTCGCTGCGTTCCTCACGTTGCTTGCAGCACATTTCAGAGGCTTTTATGAATTCGGTGTTGTCGCTTCGATGGGCGTGATTTTCAGTATGCTTACGTCGGTGCTCGTGCTTCCGGTGTTTATCAAGTGCATGGGCGGCATCCCGGCTGCTCCGCAGAATAGCTTGCTACCGAATTCTTGGGATGATGCGAAAATCACGAAATTTTTCAAGGTGCTGGCTTGTATCGGGTTTGTTCTGGGTGCGGTGTCGCTCTATTATGCTCAAGACGTAGATTTTGAACATAATTTGAAGAACTTGCGCAGAGTCCAATCGGCTAAGGTGGTGAAACCGCGAGGCATTTCGACTAAGGTAACTCGTGCAACCAATAAGGCCGTGACATCGACACCTGCTGCCGTTATGGGTAGCACGCCCGAACAGCTTGACAAGTTGTACGATACACTGATGGTGCGCTTGCATGTCGAACACGATTCTACGTTAGGGAGTTTCCTTACGCTGAAGAGTTTTGTTCCGCCGGCGGATTCGCAGGAAAAACGCCTTGAAGTGATTGAGGAAATCCGCGATTTGGTGGACGCCCGCGTGTTTGACCGCTCTGAAGGTGAAGACTCTGTGAACGTGGCGACGCTCCGCAAGTTGGCTCAAGTTGAAAAAACGTTTACCGCAGAAGATGTTCCTGCCTGGACAATTGACCTGCTCCGTGAAAAAGACGGAAGCTACGGAAAAATTGGCTTTATTTATGGCGACTTCCCGAGCTGGGATGCCAAGGCTTTGCACCGCTTCCAGGAACGTTATGCTCACTGGAATTTCGATGGCGAGGAATTGCGGACGTTCTCTTCGCAGTTTATTTTGTCCGATGTGATAGAATCTGTGAAGCAGGATAGCTTTAGACTTGCTCTTGTTATTATTCTCGTCATTTTTGGTACGCTTGTCATTTCGTTCCGCAAGCCGAAATTTTTCTTGGCGGGTTGCATTTCGTTTGGCATGGGTACGCTCCTTACGCTTGGACTTCTTGGCTGTCTGACGCATTTCTTTGAGTTTGGAAAAATCAGTATTTATAATGTGATTGTGATTCCGATGGCGCTTGGTATTGGCATCGATTCGACGATTCATTTTGTCACCTCTTGGACTTCCAAGTCCAATAAGGACATGACGCTTCGTCAGTTGTTCGATACGACGGGCCGCAATGTGATGGCTAGCTCCACAACGACTATTGCAGGTTTTGTCGGATTCCTCTTCACGACACATCGCGGATTGAAGGGCATTGGAGACCTTGCTTGCATCAGCATTGCCATGTTCCTTATCACAAGTGTCATCTTCAGCATGTACCTCTGCGGTAGCTGGCTCAAGAAAAAGTAATTGATAATTATGCTTCGTTACTATTGGTTCTTCTTTGCGCTCATTTTGGCGTTAGGGCGTTTTGCTCAGTTATGTGCTCTTTACATGATGGATACGCCTTTGGGAGGGCCTTTAGTTTCGAATTTCAATCGTTTCTTGTGGTATGCGCTGTATTCCGAGATAGGCCTTGTCATGGCCGTGGCTCTCGTCTTTTGGGGCGTTTCGAAAATAGTTCGGGGCAAGGGCTATACTGTGGTCAAGGTTGTTTCGCTTGTTCTTGCTTTCTTGTATCTTGTGCTCAGTGCAACGAATGACGAAATCATGCGCTGGATAAGCCAGCGACTGACGCTTTCGTATATAAGAACGTATATCTTTGCGTTTACGGATACGGGACTTGTTTCAACTATTTTTGCAGGTAGCGCATTCCACTTTGTTCTTTCGGCGTTGATTGTTGTCGCTTTTATGGTCGCGCTGATTTTGTACGTAAAAAAATACGACCTTGCAGAAGCTTCCAGCTTGCCGTTTGATAAAAAGTCCGCCGGGGCTGTCGCTTTGATTTTTGTGCTTGCCGTTGTCGGTTGCACGTCGCATTTGTGGTTCAATCCATCGAGCAGACGCTGGGACCGTATTCGCCCTGTCGCCTATACGCTTGTGGAAAACGTTTTTGAGACGTTTGAAATGAGCGATCCCGGAGAGCATTACCGTGAAGGCATTATTGCTTTGGGCGGAAATCCGGACCAAAAATATCCGTTCTGGAAAGAAGCGAAAGACGAAAAAGCTTCGATGGAAATTTTCAAGGCTAAACCGATGGAAGAACGCCCGGACATTATCGTTTTGACGATAGAAAGCCTTCGCGGATGGGCGCTTGACATGCGAATTGAAGAAAGTTGCAATCGCTTCCGTAATTTGTGCAAGCTCGCAAGGGGAGGCGCTTATTACCCTAACACACATAGTGTTGGATTCCCGTCGATTGAGGGCCTTCTGGGCATTATGCAGGGCGTTTTCAGTTTTCCGCAAGGCATTTTCTTGAACAGTTATCCGAACACAAAAATGCGTTCTATTTCTGAAATTCTTTCTGAAGCGGGTTATTACACGGAAGTCCTGATTGGTTCTGAACCGAATTTTGACAATAGCCTGGTTTGGTTTCAGAAATGGTTTGATTTTTATGAGTACAATGCAGAAAATGAAAACGATGTCGCTTTAGCAAAGCGCTTTGTTGAACTGTACCGCGAACGCCCGGCTGATAAGCCTCTGTTCTTCCATTGGATGAGCCGCAGCATGCATACAACGTTTGACTTGCCGCCTGATATGGGGCCGAAGCCGGAAGACCTTGACGAAGCGTATCTGAAAGCGACTGCTTATATGGACAGTTCTCTTGGCATTATTTTGGATGAAGTTGAAAATGGAACACGTGCTAGAAATACGTTGTTTGTTCTTACGGGTGATCATTCGCTTCTGAACGGCAAGCAGTCCCTCTTGACAGAAAAGCTTGGCCAAATTTTTGACGGCTTTACATGGGTGTCCTTGATTTTTAACGGGCCGGGAATTGAACCTGCTGTGATTGAAAATCCTGTTTCGCAGGCGGATCTTGCGCCATCGCTGCTAGGATACTTGGATATCAGTGCGTCCAATCATTTCATGGGTGTTGATTTGCTGGGGAAGGGGATGCCTGCTGTAGGTGCTTTCCCGCCTGTGTTCTCGTTCCGTTTTGGCGATATGGCCATGAGGCAAGATTCTCTCACGTATTTGCTCCCGCAATGCACAGTCTCGGATTCCGTGATGGTTTTCAAGAGCTATCTAAAGCCCACATGGGATACGTCCTCGCTTGTGGCGGGGTATGGAACCGGAATGCCTTTTGCGATGGATGCTGCGATGAAATCGGAAATTGGCCGCACGATGCAAGCTGCCGCCATTGCTTGGCGATACATTGTCTATAGCAACTTGCTAATGCCTTAAAGTCCCTTCTCTAGCGAATAGTCGGCTAGTTTTACGAGCGAGTCCAGTTTTCCGCGGAGGCGCTTGACCACATCCTCATGCTCTTTTGAAACTTCTTTGTCTTGGCGCGTGTCGCCTTCGGCAAACAGCCATTTTTCTTCTGTAGATGGCTTTGAAATGAGACGGTAACCGTCAAGACCTATAGCTTTGACTCCCGTGTAGGCCCCTAGCGAATAGCCCTCGCCGTGACCTCTCAGAAGGTTGTGGCCCATGAAAATGTTCGGGACTGCGATACCGGCAAGCTCAAGAATCGTGGGGGCGATATCCATTTGCGAAGCCGTTGCGGTATCGCGTGCAGGTTCAATGCCTTTACCGTGGATGAGGAACGGAATCCAGGTGGCGTTTGAAAATGCGTAGCCAGTCATTGTCGAGGAACCGTTTTCTCCAAGCGGGAACCCGTGATCCGCCATGATGATGACGTATGTATTTTGATACCAGTCCCTGTTTTCGATGGCGTGAATCAGTCTTGATACTTGCCTGTCCGCGTAAGCCATGGTGTAATTGATGCGTTCCGTTAGCGGTTTTTGCTTTTGTTCTTCGGTCATGCCTGCGGCAAAGTTGAACGGGTAATGGTTTGAACGCGTCATGAGCGTTGCGAGGAACGGTTTTTCTTGTGAGCCGAGCGTATCCCTGATGAAACTGATGGCGTGGTCAATGAACGTAGAATCGTCTTCGCGACTGCGGTCGTAATGTTGCGCTGTGTACCATTTGGACATCCATACGCCGAGATTGTCCCAGGCCGGGTCCGCCGCCGACATGTAATGCGTAGTGTAACCGGAATCCGTAAGCGTTGATGCAAAACTCGGAAGATTTTGTTGTACGAGATCTGTTGCCGCCGAAAGTGTGGAATGGTCCGAAATGCTGAGGTGTGTCGTAAGGACTCCTCCCGTTGTCGGTAGCCCGCTTGTGTGCATGCGTTCCCAAAGACGCGAATGGGCGGCAATGGAATCGATGAATGGCGTGGGCGAAGGCTTTAAATTCGGATTGAGGCAACCGACGTTCAAACCGCGCTCGGATTCCATGAGAATCAAGATAAAGTTTGGCTTGAGTGATCTTTGCTGCTTTAATTGTTCGCTTTGCAGAAGTTCCTGCTTTGGAATGCGGTAGAGAGGGAGTCCGTTGCTTTCCTTTGCAGATGAAAATTCCCAAAGGCTGTCGCCTTCGAGGCGTTGCCAAAGTTCTTGGTACATTTTTCCGTAGGCGAGGAGCTCGCCGTCGGAAAATTCAGTTTTCTTTTGGATTTCAAAGAGTTCGCGGTAAACCGTGCTGACTACAGGACGTAATTTTTTCAGTCGTCCGTGTCCTGTCCAGATAACATTTATGAATAAATATGAAATGACATAAAAGATGACCATGAAAATGGAAAATTTTTTTACCGAAGTGAATTTGCGCAAATATAGTTTGTATAGGAAATACGTTATGGGAATGACAAGCGCGAACATGAAAAATTGAATAAATGGAATTGAATTGTCATTGGCTGAATAGTCCCAGAACATGCGGAATGATGAAACGTCTTTGTAGGTGTTCGCCAGTCCGAAAGACAGATGGCAACCGAGGAATCGCATCAGTTCATGGTCAAAAATGGTAGCTATCAAAAGAATAGAATGGAATACTGCGTATATGATGGTCAAAGTTTTTGCGGCTGTGACTCGTTTCTTGGTCGCTGCTTGGAATGCTGCGCCGATAATCATGAAGACGACGAGTGAATTGCAAATCCAAAGAAAGTCTAAGGTGATTGCATGAAAAATATACCAGTCGGGCTTTGAAACGAATGGAAAACCGTAGGGATTGTTGCGGAATAACAATAATATGCGAAGAACAATATGAGTACACCAAACGGCAAGCGAAATATAAGCGATGTTTTTGTAAGGCGCTAAAAGGTCTTTTATTTTGTTTAAAAAATTCTGAATCATGTTAGAGAAAATAGTAAAAAAAGCAATGTTCAAAAGAGATAAAACGATATAGGGGCTTTTTTTGCGGATTATGCGCATGTATTGGCTACGACTTGTCGTGGATGAACTTTAGAATTTCTATAATATGGATGTATGAGTATGATAAATACAATAGTCATTGCTGGTGGAACGCATGGCAACGAACGCACGGGCGTGAGCCTGGTCGAAAAGTGGAAGGCTCATCCTGAATGTTATAATACGCTTTGTAAATCGGCAACGGTTGATGTTGTGCTTGCAAATCCGGAAGCGGTTCGCCTTAATCGTCGTTACCGCGACCATGATTTGAATCGCGCATTTGCTCAGACCTGCTTGGATATGTCTGTGGAGCCTGCGCAGTACGAATTCCGCCGCGCTCGTGAACTCAATCGACTTTACGGCCCCAAGGGTGCGGACACGCGCACGGACTTGATTCTGGACGTGCATAACACGGGCTCGAACATGGGCTATTGCCTGATTCTTTCGACTCGTGATCCGTTTACGATGAAGGCTTCGGCTGTGCTCACGCAAGAATTCGAGGACGCCTGGATTTATTACCAGCCCGAAGAACGTAGCGCTTCACCGTATTTTGGAACGGTCGCCAAGGCGGACGTTTGCATTGAAATTGGCCCGCAGCAGCATGGAACGCTGAACGCCGCTATTTTTGAACGTTCCGAAAAGCTTGTGAAACGTTATTTGGAACTTGCTGAGGAATGGAACCGTGGAGAGTTGCAAAAGCGCGCTCCGATTAAGGTTGAAGTTTATACGCAGCTGCGAGACTTGGGCTACCCGAAGCCGCAGGGCGGTGGCGCTATACAGGCGATGATCCACCCGGAATTGGATGGTCACGATTACCGCGAACTTAAGAAGGGCGACAAACTTTTCCGCACGTTTGATGGCAAGGACATCTTGTTCGAGGGCGAACCGGACGGCCGCTCGGTCTACCCGATATTCATCAACGAGCCTGCGTACTACGAAAAAGACATTGCCATGAGCCTCACGGTGAAAACCGTGGAAGAATGGTAAGTTCGCATTGTCATGCCGGACTCCGTTCCGGCATCGCCTTTTATTTAGAATTCGTCATCCTGGAGGGTGCGCAAGCGACCGATAGGATCCAGTGAAGTCTTGTTTTGAATCGCAGATACTTTTCTACATTTATTGCGTAAAAATAGAGGTCTGATATGGCAGAAAACGAAGAAGAATTGAAGTCTATCACGGGCGAAGAAAGCCTGAACAGTTTTATGGAACTCGTGCAGAAGTTGAAGGACGAACCTTGGACTTCCCGTTTGAACGATATTCTGGATGCCTTTGAAGACTTCTTGACGATTCGCCCGGAACCGCCTCAGTCCTGGCAGGACAACTATGCCGCTAGCGGTAAAAAGTTTGATTACTACCAAATTGTGTTGCCCGAAGATTTCCAGGACCCGTACGAAGATGACCTTGGAAACATCAACCGCTTGCGTGGTGAATTTGCTCGCGTGCCGAGCACGATGGCTCTTGAACATGAACTCGTGAGCCGCAATTACTTTATTTTTGAAAACGGTCATGCGGAACCGATTCCTGCACCGCGTCCGATTCTGATGCTCGAAAGCAAGGACCGCGCCGATGATGAACAGCCGCAGGAAGGTGATATCACGTGGGATTGCTGCATCTCGATTTTTGCGGATGGCAGCTACGTGGCCTACAATCTCGATCACGATGACGAAGAAGAACTCGGCGAAGATTTCAAGGTTGTCTTTGAAAAGCATATCAAGACGCTTTCTAAGTTGCAGCTCGTGATTCCCGTGGAAGGTCGCGATTACGGCATCCTCCGTAGCGACGCATAATCGCTATGGATAAATTCGAAATAGAAATTTACCTGCGTTACAAGCAAATTATACAGAGTTCGGTCGCTCGCGCCCCAAAAGAGTGTATGCCCGGGACGCGCCATGTTCATATGGCGGATTTGCTGGACCGTTATGATGTTTTTTGCTTTGACGGTTACGGCACCCTCTACAATCGTGATAGATTTGTTTACCCCGGTGCAATGGACTGGTTCCAGTCGCTTCGCCGTGCAGGTAAAATCCTTCGCCTAGTGACAAATGCCGCTTCCGATGTGGATGGCGTTTTGGCTCGTGCTGCGGAAAAGCGTGGCTTTGACTTTTCGACGGAAGAAACGATTTCGTCGGGAAGCTTGCTACCGAAACTCGTGGAACAGTTGCGTTCGGGTGTCGCGACAAATGCGGCTGCCGGAATTGTGAACGAAACCGCGGGTGGAACTTCCTCGAAACCGCTTGAATTGCGCGAGGCCTATTACATCGGCCGTGAATCGGGCAGGAATGTTTTGAAAGCTTGTGGAATTACCGCAGTTGCGATGGATGCAGAACCTGCCGAGCCGATCGTGGCAATTTCGTCCGCGAAAGACACGCCAGAAACTTATGCGCGCGCGGTCAAAATTTTGCAGAAACCGGGTGCAATCCTTCTCGTGCTGAATTCGGATGCTTGGGCTCCGAAAGCCCCTGATGAAAATGGCGTGACTGAACGCGAGCCTGTTTCGGGAGCACTCTCGGAACGTTTGCGCCGTGATTCCATGTGCGACGCTAATGGGGGCGTGGGTTGTGAAACCTATTACTTGGGCAAGCCTTTCCCGCAGATTTGGGAGCGTGTCAAAGCTTCGCTTCCGGTGGGCTCTCGCGTGCTGATGATTGGCGATACGCTTGGAACAGACGTGTATGGCGCGAAAATTGCGGGCTTTGATTCGGCGCTCGTTGTCGGTCGAAATGTTCCTGCCGCAGAATTAGAAGCTGACGAAAAGGCTCTCGGTATTCGCCCGGATTATTATCTGGAACCGTAATTTTTTTTACGAAAAATTTCAGGTTCGTTGTTTACATTTTCCATTGGACGAACGATAATACAATTGGAGGACCGAAAAAATGCGTATTCGCCTTTCTTGTGTTGTTGCTGTTTGTTTTTTAGCGGTGTCGGCTGCTTTGGCCGCGAATGTTGCTGTGCAGAATTTTGAAGCGCAGAGTAGCTGCAATTATTATGACACTTATATAAATGTCGATTATCCTGTTGGTGATTCTAGTGTTGTGGAACCGCTAAGGAAATGGATGGATTCCACCTTGTATTGTCAAGGTAAAATTGGGGCAGGGGAGAATCCTATTGCTGAGTGCTTTGCTAAATGCAATGTGAAGTATGCAATGCTGCGGGAAGACTTCGATTTTTGGGAGGTTGAGGACTTCAGTGGCGGTTATGATTCTATTTGGGTTATATATAAATCGCAGACTCCAAGTACGATAACGTACGAAGTGCAATCGAGTGGGTATAATTTCGGGGCTGCGCATGGATGGTTTAATCGTCCGGTTTATGTCCTTTTGAAGGGACATGCGAACCCCTTAACGTATGAGGATATTTTTACGACCTCTCGTGCGGAAATGATTGAGTACCTTAGTTATCTTGCGGGCGTGGAACCTAGCAATCAGCGTGGTTGTGGCGTGCGTTGGGGCATTGAAGAAATCGATCAGGTGTACCCGTCTGCGGATGGGATTGTTTTCTTGTGGCACACGTATGCGGTTAATTGCGGTGCTTGTGGAAATGTCGATTTTGTTTTGCCCTATGAACGATTCCACGGAATGTTTCGCCCGGAATTCGAAAAAATTATGAAAGAAATGAAATGGCGATATTGGTGGGATGTGAATTTTGCGATCCCCGATTTTGTTTACGAATAAAAGCAAAGACGACACCATAGAGGTGTCGTCTTTGCTTTCGAGCGGGAAAAGGGTTTCGAACCCTCGACATCGACCTTGGGAAGGTCGCGCTCTACCAACTGAGCTACTCCCGCGTGGGTAGTCTTAATTTAGTAAAATTAGGGGGCTTGTAAAGGTATGCCTTCTTTTTTTCTATTATTGAAATATGCAAAATCTCAAGTTTAAATCTGTTTGTGGCGTAGTGGCGCTCGTTTGTCTTGTTTCGACGAACATTGCATGGAGCGAGGGCGGTTCAAAACGCGGCTTTTTTGATAGTTTCGTAAACTTCTTTACGCCGAGTGGTTCTGTGCAAGGCGAAGGTCCTATATTTGATGAACTTAAGGGCGTCGAAACGCAAATCGATAAGATTGAAGTTCAGTATTCTAGAGAACGCCGTCCGGGCAATAAGACGCGCTACCGCAAGCAGTTGGATAGCCTCCGCAATGTCCGTGATTCGCTGATTACGGTGATTGAGAAAATGCCGTCTGGGGTGAACGTCGCGCAATCAAGTGCCGCTCTTTCGAGCGCTGCGCAGTCTAGCTCTAGTGTTTTGCTGAATACGGCAGGCTCGAGTGCGTCGAAGCCGATTTCTTCTGCGGCGGTTCCCGCAAGCAGTGCTGCAAATGTTGTTTGCTCTCGCGATACGGTCTTTGTCCACGATACACTTGTCGTGCGTGATACTGTCGTGATTCACGATACGTTATACGTCGTGCTTGCGAATAAGCCCGAAGCAACGCCTAAAGCATCTCCGAGCAAATCGAAAAAGAAAGCCGATAAAGCTTCGGAAAAGTAACTGAAAAAAATGCGCGGCTTCTCAGCCGCGCTTCTCGTTAATCCTTATTCCTTAATCGTATATCCCGAGCGGAAGTTTTCGATCAAGCAACTGCTGATGCTCACGCTCGTGTCGTATTCGGGAATGTCCTCGCGTTTGACCCAAGTGGCGCAAGCGAGTTCCGCCTCTTGCATGTGAATGGTTGAATCGCCATCAAGTTCGGCTGTGTAGCCCGAGATGAGCGATTCCGAGAACGGCCACGGTTGGCTGCCAAAGTACTTGATATTCTTCACGCGGACGCCTGCTTCTTCAAAAACTTCGCGCTTGACTGCCTGTTCGAGCGATTCGCCAATTTCCACAAATCCCGAAATGAGGAACATGCGCGTCTTGTCCGGATTGTCCAAATTGCGTGCCATCAAAAGCTCGTTGCCATTGTGAACAGCGACAATCACGACCGGCGAAATCTTGGGGTAGACGGTGTTCTTGCAGCTGGGGCAAATCATGGAGCGTTCCTTGAGCCCTCGCTTCATGAGACATCCACATTTACCGCAGAACTTGTTCAAGCTTTCCCACTTAGCAATGTGTGCCGACGTGGCGCCTCCGAGGCGTTCCAAATGGCTTTCAAGTGTGCGGAATGTGCGATTGCCACGAAATTCGTAGCCTTCCGGAATTTCTGGCAAGTTCGAATTGCACAAGAAATAAGCGTCACCGTCGATGCTAATCAAGTAATGGCATTCGCATTGCGGGAATTCGCTCACACGCGGAATTTCGTAGTTATCGCCAGCCTTTTTGAAAAGCGTTTGTTCGCCATTGAAAATAATCAAGTAGTCAGTGGGCTTGGGGGTGATGTTTTTAAATTCGTTATCTAGCTTATGCGGAGCAATTTCGTGAATCATAGGATAGTCAATAGTTTTGGTTGTTGTTCGTCATTGCGGACTATGTCCGCAATCTATTTTTTCTTGAAAAATTTTTTGGCGGTCGAGACGCCCACGAACGAGAACAGAATTCGTGCAATCATTTTGGGGGCGCTGTGAACCTGCGGATAAATATTACGGGCGTTCTTTAAAATCCAAGGGAACCATAGCGGCGATAAAAACGCATGGCTAAAGCGTAATTCCAAGAACAGAATGAACTTGTCCAAGAATCGGCGACACTCGTTCGGCAGTTTCTCGAAAACATCCGAGAATCTTACTGCCTTTGCCCATTGCAAGTTCGTGTGGAGCTTTTCGCTCCAAGTCTTGTTGCCTTCGCCGATGGCGTTGTTGCCATGAATGCGGTACTGAATAACTTTATCTGCGATAGCGCGGTAACCGTTTTCTACGGTTGCGCAAAGCGTAATCCATTGATCGTGAACAGGCACGTCTTGCGGAATCGGTAGCGCTGTCTTCAAAAGCCTAGCCTTGAAAGCAACCATGCAACCGGTCACGTTTGTGTAGCCTGTAAGAAGCGCTTGTTGGCTCAAGTGCTCAACAATTTCGGCTTTCTTTCGCCACGATGATTCTGTGACGACTCCGTCTCCATCGATAATTTCGGCATCGCCAAAAATCATGGAACTGTCGCCAATCTTCTGGCTCATAACTTCCAATTTATTCGGAAGCCAAATATCATCTTGATCAGCAAGGAAAATCAAGTCGTCGTCAGCGAGTAATTTGCTTGCCTTTTCCAATGCGGTCGAAAACGATGCGCGGTGTCCTCTGTTCTTCTCAAACTTGGTGATTTCTAGCGGGAGCTTGTTTTTATAACGTTCCAAGATTTCGCATGTAGAATCTTTGGAACCGTCATCCACTGCAATTATAACATCGGCAGGTTTTGTCTGCGCGACTAAAGAATCAAGCATCTGCGCGAGATACTTTTCTCCGTTATAAGTTGCGAGTGTGATGCAAATTTTCATGCTCAACGCCTAACGCCAAAGGATATGCCACGCGAGGTAAGCGCGGTATGCGATTCTAAAGTAAAGGCTGTTCGTGCTCTTGCCGCCCGTGAACGAGACTGTGTTTTCGTGACGGCGGTAAAGCTGCAAAACTTCGTCTTGGTAGCCGCACTTGAAATGCTTTTGGGCATAGTACGAGACCCACAAATCATGCGCGACAACTTTCGGCGGGAACGGCATGCAAGCGTCTTTCACTTGTTTGGTAAAGCACATGCAAGCGCCGAGCCAGCAATTGTTGATGATGTTTCGCAAGAGCGATTTCTTCATCGGCCATTTTTCGTCGTAATGGCGTTCCTTGATCACGTTCAAGTTGGCGTCAACGAGCGAGCAGTTGCAAAGAATCGTGTCGTAGCCGCCTTCCGTGAGGAACTTTTCCATCTTGTCGAGCTTGCCCGGCAACCATACATCGTCCTGGTCGGCAAAGTAAATCAAGTCGCCCGTGGCCTCTCGCATGGCGTTTTCAAAGTTGTGCGCTACGCCGTGATTTTCGTTGTGGAAAATTTTGATGCGTGGATCGTTGTAGCTTTCAACGATTTTCAGAGTGTCGTCTTTTGAGGCGTCGTCAGAAACGATGAGCTCGTCATCTTCTCTAAGTTGCGGAATAATGCTGTCCAGCTGTTCCTTGATGTATTTGGCGCCATTGTAGGTCGCCATGCAAATGCTTCTTCTCATACCTAGAACCAACTATACAAAATTTTGTACATCAAGAACTTTAA
>JAEEGJ010017187.1_pt1 | contig 16419 bp, 16 predicted proteins | sample 8958761 | NCBI WGS metagenome assembly JAEEGJ01 (sample SAMN16246546, study PRJNA631951) | gut metagenome | biome: gut microbiome; feature: rumen; material: RS-attached | host: Bos | place: Iran: Karaj | collected 2018-10
CTGACATACCGTAAAGCTTTAATGCCCTGTTTGTTTCGTCCCAGTTAAAATGCCCTGATATACAGAATCGTATTATCAGGTCTCTATCCTTTGTGTGTTTTTCCATCTCAAGTATCTGGCTTCCATACTTTTCACTGACACCTGCAAATGAATAAACATCTTTAAGCCGTATATTCTTTTTTTCGAGAACATCCTTCATATAATAATAAAAAGATTTCTTATCACCAGCCATATACGGACGATTATCTTTTAAGTAGCCGTCTATCTGATCCGGTTTCATGTTCTCAAGAAGGTTATTCAGTTCATCTGTCGGTTTATTCTGCACTGGTGCTCCTTGCTATCCTATCAAGTTCTGCCTTTAATTCCTTGGCGGTATATCTATCATCGGCTTTTAAACTGATACATTTTCTTATGATCGGCCATAGATTACCTTTTACTTTTTCTTCTTTTGGAAGCTTTCCGGTAATCATAACATTCATCATTATTCCGAGCGCATATATATCTGACTTTGGAGACGATGCAGTCAGACCGTATCCAACCTGTTCCGGTGCTGCATAGTCCTGTGTTCCCAGATATTGACGGTCATAATCTTTATCCTGATCGATCCACTTGGCAACATTCATATCCAAAAGATATATTTCATTCTGATCGGTGATTATCACATTTGCCGGCTTGATATCTCTGTGAACAATCGGTGTGGGAAGATTGTGCAGATCATTGAGAATATCGCAGATACTGCTTGTGATCCTAATTGCTTCCTTCTCTGATATCGGGCCATCATTCAGTATTTCCTGAACTGTTCTTCCCTTAATATACTCCTCTATGACTATAAGCCATTTATTGCTCTCAAACAGATCGATTATCCTTGGCATATGTTCTACTGGATATGCTTTCAGATAATCATATATGCTCCTGTCAAAGAACATCAGGAGTTTCTTTATATACTCGTCTCCTGTCTCTTTATGTTCAACACGTATGATGTTAGCTCTGCCACCTATGAGCTCCTTGTTCTCATACATTGATAATTCTAATACACGCTCATCTGAAAGACCTTTATACGGACTTTGGATATCAAGTTTATATTCATCATCTGAAGCATAGACTTCACTATCATCAATCTTATTCGTATATCCACATTCAAGGCATTTCCACTCGTCTAGTTTTTCTGAAAAACCATCCTGGATATTCAACATTGCACCACAATTATCACATCTCCATACAATATCGGATTCAGTCTCAATTGAGGGGTTTATGAGCATTTCACCACACCCTTTACAGATCCAATAAGGCAACGTGTTATCATAGCCTTTCTGCAATGTGAGATTAGCTTCGCAACGCGGGCAGAATTCATGTAATTCTCTAGATTCTCTACTTGCTATTCGTTTTATTAATGCATCAACTAATCCCATATCTATCCTTATCTACTACTCATATCCGAAAAACTCATGATGCACAATGAAATCAACATTATAATTGTCATGGGCATATCTTCTATGTAAGAAACACTCAACTTGGGATTATTGACTTTAAATCCTTGTAACTTACAAACGGCGATAGTGTTCCCGCTTGAGGAAATAACATAGTCACCATCCTGTTTAAATATGTCCCAATTTATACGGTTATTGGCTGCAAAAAACCTGTATGGTCCAATCAGTGAGGATAAAACACGTGCACAATCATCCTTATTGGAATCTTTGATAAAAAACGAACTTCCACCACGAGTATCCTTTATTTCATTGATCGTAAATGACGCATCGCGGGTAGTGCCCTCGTATATCTCTAAAAGACTTGTTCCATCGGATTTTGGTGTTCTTTTTATTTGATACTTTAGGTCACTATTTTCTTTAACATGATAGTTCCTTGATTTTATTCGCCCATCGATGGTTTTTTCATCTTTATCAAAGCTTATTGAAAAAGATTTTTGCAATATTTTAAAACACTTTTTCTTATAGTGTTCCTCTCTCTTCTCAGAAATATATTCCATGCCCTTTGTGGCGCCATTATATGCAGTTTTTGCTGCATTCATGGCAACATTGGATACTATCTGTCTAAGAATAAAATCTCCTAATCCCATAATATTCCAGCCTTATGATTCAGAAACATAATAATATAGAACAACTATAACCGCTGATTTAAACCAACTTTTCTTTGTAATACTCTCATTCCCATCTATGACTATTTTAGATACAGTGCCTTCCTTGCCCTTTTTACCAATTTTAGGAAGCGGAGTTTGCTTTTTTATGATATTTAAAAAACCCATATTTTCAAGCTGTTTATTTACATCTTCATAAGGCTTTCCTATAAACCTCTTAGAATCTTCTATAAGGATCTCTCTTGGATGCTCTAATGCGATTTCTTCATCAGTTTTTAGTGAATAATACGTAATAGATATTTCAGCATCTCTTGAATAGTAATCATCCTCTAATTCCGTTTCACCATCAATGGATATAGAAATAATATGTTTATCCTTTTCTTTGTTGACACTTTCTGTTGTCCTTATCAATGTAATGTTTGAAAATCCAAGTCGTATTAACGTAGAGCGAATAGTTGATAGTTCCTTTCCACAATACTTTTTAGGAGTAATAAATACAGGAAGTTTAAGGTTTGCATCTTCTTCTGAGCTATGAATATATGTCATAATGTTTTTAAATCGATCCGTTTGTTCCCATACCTTACCCTCATATGCTCTCACTGCATTTAATGGATGACTCATGTCCTTAAACATTACAAATTCCATAGTTTTATTCCATGCTGATTCATCCACTAATGATTTATACTCATTTGCCTGTTCAATAAACAGATCGAGATTAGCTCCATCCATAATATCCTTGTCATATCCTGCAAAGCGCATACATACTTCAGACATTTTCTCTGATGATTCATCGTATATGATAGCAGCACGATCCGCTGAAAACTCGCTACATCTCATCCAATATGCGAAAGCTAATTGAATCGGATATAGAGCGATATTTCCCAAGCCACTGACAAACGTAGCAGCTCCATTCAGAAGTGCTTGTCCCATAGTTGTATATAAAGCATGATGGCAAGCTATGTGACCACATTCATGAGCTATAATCGTTGGTATCAATTCGTCTGGCATTGTTTCAAATAAACCAGATGTCAAAACAATAAAGGGCTTGGTATCTCCATATGTATATGCGTTTGGTTCAACGTCAAGCTTTACATATAATTCTGGAACATCTATGCCAAGTTTCTCACATATTGGTGGAAGCATGTTATAATATTTAGGCATTTGATTGGGAGCAAGCCTTAGATTAGTAGACATGTTTATAAGCTTAAACTGTTGCTCGTTCCACACTTTCATAAAAGCCTTCATCACCTGTGTAAATCCAGGAATTGCTTTTAATGCCTTCATTGCAGTTTTATCAGAATCATGCAAATATAGTTTTGAATCAAGTTCCATATTTTTTTCTCCTTTAATCTTCGTAACTATCTACGATTTCACCATCTTCAACTGCGATGTACTGTATTCTTGCCTTCTTAAGAGCATTAGTTATAGTCTCCAGTTTAGGTGAACCAGTAACAGCATGTCCAAAAGACTCACCTATCTTATATCCTAGTTGATCATGCAGTACTTCAGCCGATTCATCTCTGGTTGTCCAATAAAATCCCTCTTTCTTTATAACCACGTAATCGGGATAGTTTTCCACCCAGTAAGAATACTTATTTGTATCTCCTCTCCTTTTTCTGGTAGACGGTACTTTCTTTTCAGGCTTCTTTTCTACCGATTTAATCTCAGGTTTTTCAAAGTAAAAGTCATCAGGTATATATAATTCGCTTTTCTGTGTCTTAGGAGCTTCGACGCCACTTTCCAATGTCATAAGTCCTTTTTCAAAAGCCATAGGAAATGCATATTCTCCAACACGACCATTATCAAAAAACACTCTGAAATTCTTGATACTTCCATCGGGCTTATAACTTACGTTGGTTATAACTCCGGCTCCATATGATTTTTGAACCACTCGCTCTCCACTTGCAATATCCACCGGTACTATAACATCTTTTTTCTTTGAAGAATTCAATATGGCGGCTGTAGCAGCTTTAACAAAGGCTTCAGTACTCTTCTTTATCTCGCCACCCAGACTGAGACTCATCTCTTTTATAAAAGTAGAGGGTTGTCCTTCAATCTCAAAGATATTCAGGTCATTCTTTGCTCTGGTTATAGCCACATAGAAAAGTCTGCGCTCTTCTTCTATATATTTAATCTCTGACCTGTCTTTTGTATTTCTCTCGGGAACTCTTGAAGGAAATATACCATCAGCAACATCCATAAGATATACTCTGTCCCATTCAAGACCTTTAGCAGAGTGTATCGTCGATAAGATGAAAGTGCTGTTATAATCCGGCTTCTTTTCTTTGATGATCTTTTGCAAACGCCTAAGTCTGCTCAAAAACCCTTCTATAGTCTGCTCGTTACCAGCGAGTGTTCTTAGAATAAACAGCTTATTTTCTTCATTGATACCATTTCTCTCCAAAAACTCTCCATACCCCATGAAATTGCATATACGATTGATCGCTTTATATGGGGTCTCTTTAAGCATGTTCTTAAGATGCGTTCTTATGGAGTAGCATTTTCCCTTTATCATTCCATTTCTCAGATCTATGTAGTCTATGCAATCCAAAACATCTTCTATTCGATCCTGGCTTTCTTCACACAATCTTATTGCTTCTTTTTTGCTAAGAAACATCTGCAATTTGAAGTAAATCCTCATGAAAAGATCGGTATTATCAGGACTTATTGCAAATTTCATTATATTAGTGATATCAGTGACCACCCTGCTGGTAAAGAATGTCATATCCGAATTTTTTAATCGATATGAGATATCATTTCTCTCCAACATATCAATAAGAGGCAATGCACTCTCGTTATCTCGGTATAGTACGGCTGTCTCTCTTGTGCAGTTTTGAGCTACCTTTAAAAGGTAACCGTTTTGTCCGCCTCGGCTCTTAGCCTCGATGAAATTGATATCACTACCGGCTGATTTAGTCGGCTGCATATGTTTCTTATGACGGGATTTATTATGCTGTATAAAAATATCAGCCGCTTCAACTATCTTGGCATTGGATCTGTAGTTGATATCCATCACAAGTACTTTTGCACTTGGATGATCCTTTTCAAAATTAAGCAACGCTTCCGGGTACGCAGCCCTAAAGCCATATATACTCTGATCTTCATCTCCTACCATGAAGAGATTCTCGCTTCCACCGGCAAGAAGCTTTATTATTTCATGCTGGATCTTAGATGTATCCTGAGCTTCATCAACACAGATATATCTGTATTGATCCTGATAATACTTAAGAAGCTCTTCTGAAGAAGATAACATCTTATAGGCATAGACCATCTGATCGTCATAATCCATCAAACCGTTTTGTTTTAAATATGCATTGTATTTTTTATATATAGTAGAAAGAGAAATATTTGCTTCATTTCCAAGGTCTTCTATATCTTCATCGGATAACATCATATTCTTGGCGAATGCGATCAGAGTTCTGGCAGCCTTTATATCACTTTCTGTCGGGAAATCATCCATTACATCCTTTAAGATATCTCCAAGGATTCTTGTTGTGACCTTTTCATCCGTGATCAGCTCAAAAACGGAAGATTTGCCGAGCATGGAGGCATACTGAGATATAACCTTTGAGCAGATACCATTGATGGTCCTGAATTCAAGATTCTGACTTGCCTCTTCTCCGAAAATGGACTCAAATCTAGTTCCCATGTCATGAGTAGCAGCGATTGTATATGTAAGAACAAGGATATTTTGTGGATTGATGTTCTCACAAAATATCATATATCCGAGTCTTGTAACCAAAACGGTAGTCTTACCTGATCCGGGAACAGCGAGTAGCAAAACAGGACCGTCAACTGTTTGGACGGCTTGCAACTGTTCTTTATTCAGATGAGATGCATATTTTGCAAAAAATTCTTCTTTGGTCATTGTTTATGTCATATTTCAGAAACATCTGTTACACATAGTATTGTAACATGTCTTTATGATGATTGTACCGGTTGAGGTATAGTCAGTTGAAAATATACTCCCCTGAGCGGCCATCCATTTAAACCTGTCGGATGGTCGCTTCCCTTTTAAGTATAATAATGATGTGTTCTTTCTTTGCAAGCAGGGCATCGGTTGCCACCGGATGCTATTTGCTTGTTGGTGGTCTGACCCCCAATCCCCCAAAACCTCGTTTTTACTCGGAGCTATGCATCACAGAATCGTGACGCTGGCAGTTTATTTACAATAAAAAAAGAGGGAGACTTCAAAAGTCTGTGCTAATGAAATCTCCCTTGGATCATATGTCTCTCTCTTTGTTCTTCTGTTTTTGTTTCTGTCTTTCTTCTTTTTCTTTCTTTAAGAACTGATCTACATTATACTTTGCGATCTGATACTCTTTCATATCCTGCTTTGCTCTTCTGTATTCTGCATATGTTTCCCTCTTTTCTTTGATAGCCTCTTCATATGATGCATTGAGTTCTTTTATCTTTGGTATCTTTCCTTCTACTTTTGAAAAAGCTTCCTTTGCTGCCTTGTGGAGAGTGATCTCTTCTCTGTGTGCTTCAAAGTATCTTTTGCTGTATCCGCTCTTTCGATATTCTGCATAGATGTCTTTTGTCTTGGAGTAATTTATGATGTGTTTCTTTAATTCAAGGACCTCTGATATCCTTGCTTCTAGCTCTTTCTGTTTTCTGGTGATAGCATTAAAAGTGTCACTTGTATGACTTGCTCTTTTTGCAAGTTCATCGTAATCCCTTATGTCTCTTTCCTTTAAAAATAAAAGAGTCTGTGCCATCTGCTTGATGTTGTATACCTTGGCCCATCGCTCATAGCCCACTCCCTTTCCTTTGGCGATTATCTCCTGGATATCTACGAGCATGTCTACCTTCTGGCCTTTCTTGCCGATAAGGAAGTTTTCTATATCCTGCTCTGTATAGCCTTCACCGAGTGAACGCAGTCTTATAAATTTCTTCTGCTCTTTTCCTTTGACAGAAATGTATTTTCCTGTTTTTATTTCATAGCCTTTTTCCTGTAAGAGTTTAAGAAACTCATCCATGTTTTTAGGCTTTTTGTTTAAGCATATATCTATCGATCTTCTAATGTTATTACGGTTGCTTACTCTTGTAGGATACTCTGTTCTCTTTATCCACTCGCTTCGCCATTTGGGTTTTATGACTGATAAGCCGTTTTCGATACATACCAGATCGCTTACTTTCTGAAGAGCGACACCTGACCTTAGATGGTCTCTGTATTTTCTATTGCAGTTTATATTGGTCGAGTTATATATGATGTGGTTATGGATATGTTCCCTGTCGATATGCGTTGCAACGATAAAAGCATGCCTGCCTTTTGTCCATCTCATCGCTGTTTCGTATCCTATTCGGTTTGCTTCTTTTCCTGTTATCTCCCCAGGCTTGAATGACTGTCTTATCTGATAAGCTATCACATCGCTTCTGTATCTTCTTCCTGTTTTCTGGATATACTCACGCTTAGCTAGCATGAACTGTTCTTCTACGAGCTTTGGATCACATTCATAGCTGCTGACCAGAAGACCGTTGTCTGTCTTGTCGGGATTCTGTGCATAATCGGTCCTGTCCTTTATGCACTGTGAAATGCTTTTTCCTTTATTCAGATGCATAGCGATCAGTCTGGTCGCAGCCATGTCATTTCACCTCCTTCTTTTAAACCGTTGATAATCTTTGCAGTATCGCTTTCATCATCATCCAGATCTGATCCTGTCCGTTCTGGATCCTTTTTATCTCTGAATAGTAAATGTTGCCTGTCTCATTTGCTTTTTTTGCTATCTGGTTTATATTGTTGGTATTGATGCGAAGCAGTCTGGAGACTTCATTTACATCTGAGAGATCGAGCCGGATCACGTATCCGTCTATCGCCATCTTACGGATGAAGGCAGACATGTTTTCAATGCCTGCCTCCTCCATATGCTCACGGATCTTATCTCTGTCTCCTGGCCTTAATCTTATCCTTATTTCATCCGTGTACTCTCTCATCAGTCTCTCTCCAAGATCATCGGCTGTGTTTTTGTTGCTGGTTTTGATGCTTTTGCGGGAACACTCTCCTTGATCTTTTTTATAATGGATTCTTTCGGTGTGCTCTCGATACTCTCATCATCGTTTTCACAAATTCCCGTTATCTCGTTCCATCTGCATATCTTTTTTCTTTGCTTCACGTATTGCCTCCTGTGCTTTCTTTCTCATTTGCTCAGCCAGATCAGGGTTTTCCTTTTTTATCTGAGCTATGACTCCGGCTTTAAATCTGTCACTGCAGATGTATTCCATCAGATCTTTGCCGGTATTGACAGATTCGTTCAGCCGTTTTTTCAAGTCGTGCGTCTTAAGGATAAAACCTGTGATGACTATTGCTTCAGCGATCGTTCTTATGATGTTTATCTTATTCATTTTTTCTCCTTATATTGCTGCTTCCATACTTTTATCCGGAGTCCTCTTTTTGCTCTTTGTCTTTTCAGACTTTGCTTTCTCTTCCTTAAGCTGCTTAAGAACAGAAGGTTTTTCTGAAGGCTCCGGATCATCGAAAGGGAGCTCTTCCTCGTGAGCCTCCATGAACTTGTCGACATCCTTGATGACCTCGGTTTCCTTGAGCTTATCTTCAAGCTTTATGATCATGTCACTCGCTGTCTTTCTTATAGTCTCAAGACTGCTCTTTAGCTCAGGTACATCCTTATCACCTGACCATGTGGCAAGATATCCGAAAGAGTAATCGGATGTATCTATACCGAAACGCTTGCATACGATGTATGCGACAGATTCGGCTTCGGTCTCTTTCTGATTCCTTGTCTTCTTATCTTCTGATCTGCTCATGGCATCCTTTGAATGAAGTGCTGCATGCGCTGCCTCATGAATAATCGTCTTTACTGTCTGGGCCTGGCTCATGCCTTCTTTTATCGCGATACGGTTGTCTTCGATATGATAAAATCCCTTCGCATCACCTTTTATGTTCTCAAAGGTGATAGGTACGGGTATCGTGCTCTTGAGTGCTTCAAAGATCTGATCATATCCCTCAACACTGCTCGTGAGCTCTTCTGCACAGAACATGGGTATCGGATCTCCCTCAGTCTGAGAGATATCAAATGTACTCACAGGCTTGAATGCATTTACCGTGATCTCTTTTGTCTCCTTGACCGGATCACCGTTTGCATCAAACACGGGATGTCCGTCTTCATCGAATTTATCCTGTTCAACTTCTTTCTTGAAAGGTGCGGGTGCCATGATACGTATCCCTTTCTCACCTTTCTTTACAAAGCGGTTCATATCCTTCCAGCCCGAAAATGACTGGCACATAGTCGCATCCGGTCTCTGAAGCATGATCAGTATCTGATTGTTGACCGAATACCTCGGCAGTTTCGCACAGAAATTAAGATAGTCTTTGTACTTGTCACTGTTAAAGATATCCTTTACTCCCTGCTCCAATGTACCCATCATCCCTTCAAGTTCTTCCTTGCGCATCTGCATTAGTACCTTCGGGTCAAATTCCTTGTTATCTGTCATAGTCTTAGTCCTCCTCGTCTAAATACTCGATATCATCGTCTGCTTCTTTGTTAAGCTTTCCTAAGTAGTCGTCTTCGTCCTCGTCGTAATCCTCATCAGGATCGTGCTCATCTATGGGCTTACTCACTTCATTTTTCTTTTTGATGTATATGTAGGCACCCATGCCTGCTACGACAGAAAGCAGCATGAATGCGATAAGGCCTGCATGGCTCTCATGTTCTTCTATCGGTACAGGCTCCGGTGTTGGAGTGGGTATCTCGATCTCCTCTTCTTTTGTTTTGGATGTGCCGAGATATTTGTCCACGTCCTCATCATCCATGAGCTTTAACAGATCGGCTTCATCGACCATATTTAGGAAATGGACGTTTTCGTTTCCGTTATCATCCCTGTCGATGATGATGTAAAAGTAATTGCCTGATTTTGTCACAACTGTTATGAACTGTTTTCCGCCTGCCTCTAACGATCCGTAATCATCCACAAGCTGCATATTGCCTTCGGGAGTTAATGGACCGAAGTGTTCATCTTCCTGAGGATCATCATTAGCATCTTCGCATTCACAGACTTCCTCATTTTCGTTGCTCTGGGCATATGCCCCTATGGGAGAGATTCCGATAAAAAATGCTGCAGTAATAGCTGCAGCACTAAAGATCCTCCTTTTGATATTCAGTTTATTCTTCATCTTTTGTTTCCTCCGTTTCACCACTCTCTGATCCATATGCTTTATAGGATTTCGCATTCGGTGTTATGCCGTTACCTTTAAGAAGACTGTTTAACTTTCCTGAGTGCATGAGTTTTAAGAACTCATCAAGCTGCTCGGGAGTCATGTTGTAGGACAATACCTGTGCCACTATGGTGTCTGCTTCTGTTTCTTTGAGTTTCATCTCTTTTCGCTTTATCTGCTCTAACAGTCTTGCAACCTTGTCTTTGTCCTTTTTGATATCTTCACGCATATGATCGAGCTTTTCAAATTTCGTTTCTGCCACGTTTACTCCTTTCATTTACTGGTTCAGTCTTCCGAATGCTAAGAAGTGATTCTGCCAGTAGTTTGTTTCTATTGATGTGTACTGTATCGGGTTTCCGCAGTGAAGCATCATGCCGTCCCCGACATAGATGCCTACATGGCTCGCCCCTCCTGTTGCATATGTCCCCTGGAAGAATATAAGATCTCCCGGCTTTGCACTTGATACAGGTACGTAACTGCATTCGTTCATGAGACCGTTGGCTGTCTTTCGTCCCACGTTATATCCGTTGCCGGAATGGTTGATGACATAGCTGACAAACCCTGAACAGTCAAAGCCCGTATCTGGATCGGATCCGCCCCAGACATACTTCTTTCCCAGATACTTCTCTGCTTCTCTTATCATGTTCGCAAACTGCTCATCTGTCAGATACTCGGGCGGGATGTCATAGTTTGCGAACTCGCCTATGCGTGCTATCGCATACGGATCATCTGCAAACAGATACCTCTTGTTGCCGTATGTCTCAAGCAGTATCTCATACCTTTCAAGCTGATCTGAGCTAAGACCTATGCTCCTTGCCACATAATCGACTGAGTTATTCATAAGCGTTACGTTTAAGATCTTATAGTCGTACTCAACCTCTACTTCATATGATTCGTAACTTGGATACTCGTCACCGTTTGCATCAATCCTTGTCACCCAGTGCCATCTTTCTTCCGTTCTGGTTCGCTTTTCTATTGTTTCTGTCAGAGTAAGTTCATACTGTTTCTCAAGGATCTGATTCAGTCTACCCTGTACCTCGTTAGGTGTGTAATCCTCATGCAGTACTGTAAGCAGTGATGCAAGTTCAAACGGATTATGGCCTATCTCGTTTAAGTTGTATTTATACTCGTCGTACCCCGGATGATCATGCTCGATATCTGCTATCATCTCCTGAATCTCAGCTTCCATATCCGTATAGTCTGCATTCGTTTCAAGGATATCCTCATCCTCTGCAGTGAAGCTTGTGACAAGTACTGCATTTCCTCCTCCGCTTGCCATTACTGAACATGAGCTCAATGCTCCGCTTATGATAAGGACCACCGTTATGATGAGGAATCCCATGATCAGTGCAAAGGGATTCTCTTTCAAATATGTGATTAGAGTCTCGCTCATCTTAGAGACTGCATCTTTTATCCCTGTCTTTGCTCTTGCGACAGCGTTTTCCTTAAGCTGTTCGTTTCGGGTTCTTTTGACGAGCTCTTTTTTGATATGCTTCTTCTGGACACTTTCTTTCACGGCTTCGGGATCTGTGATTTCATCCTTTTTCTTACCCTTTGCGATCGTGTCGGATTTACTTTCATATTTGGCATGCAGCTTCTTTCCGTACAGGTTGAGACGCTCAGTCATATCTTTTCCTGCCTGTCTGGCGGTATCTACGGTTTCTTCACTCACCTGTGTGTCCTGAGTATTATTTACGCTCTCCCTGTATGCCTTTGAGGCCAGTGCTGCATCCTTATAGATCTTTTTCCTACCCTGCTTCTTTAGCTGTTCGCGTTTCTTTATCTCGAGCTTTGTTTCAGATGTGTCTGCCTTGCCGGTCCTGAACTTCTTTCGCATCGCCTTTTTAAAGTTTGCTTCGTTCATCAGCTTATCGGCATGCACAGTCTCTTTATCATCCGGACGGGCACCCTCAGTCAGGGTCCCGCGCGGATCTCTCGTATATTTTCCATCATTCATCGCTTACTCCCGTATGCTCTCTGAAAACTTGGTCGTCATGATACGGTACAGTTCGATATCTGTAGGGAATCTGTCTACAAACGGCAGGATGACGTTACCGTAAAAAATAAGCCCTTCACCCGCTCCGCTGTGTGTTACATACGAGAGCTGATGGGGACTGATGTTTAACTGCTTCGCCAGTATCTGTCTGTCTCCTACTGCCTGATTGAGCATGTATATGAAATCTGAATTCTCAAAGATGTTCTCTACTTCCTTTGACGCCAGAAGATCCTTTACGTTCTGAGTGATGCCTGTGGGCATTCCTCCCCACTTTCTGAACCTCTTCCATATCTCGACTGTATAGGCTGCTGTCTGTTCTTCTCTGAGCAGAAGATGCATCTCATCCATGTAGTAGCGTGTGCTCCTTCCCTGACTCCTGTTGGCTGTCACCCTGCCCCAGACCTGGTCCTGTACGATCAGCATGCCGATCTTTTTGAGCTGCTTGCCAAGATCCTTGATGTCATAGCAGACAAGCCGGTTTTTGATATCCACGTTTGTCCTATGGTTGAACACATTGAGTGAACCGCTCACATATATCTCAAGGGCTGTCGCCAGATGCTTTGCTTCGGGTTCATCCTGCTTAAGCAGTTCATCGTACAGATCCTGCAAGAGCGGCATCCTCTCCGGTATCGGGTTTTCAAAATATCTGTGGTATATCTGATGGATGCATCTGTCTATGACTGTCTTCTCAACTGGCGCAAGGCCTTCTTTGCCGCCTACTATCAGTTCGCACAGCGACAGGATGAAATCTGCCTTTAAAGCTATAGGATTGTCATCATCCGAATAGTTCATGTTTATGTCCATCGGGTTGATATACTGCGTGCTGTTTGGACTGATCTTTATCACCTGGCCGTTAAAGCGCTCCACCAGCGATGCATACTCGGATTCGGGATCCGATATGATGATGTCGTCATCCGTTACAAGGAATGCGTTTGCTATCTCCCTTTTTGCAGCGAAGGATTTACCTGAACCGGGGGTTCCTAGGATAAGACCATTAGGGTTCTTTAAGAGCTTCCTGTCTACCATGATCAGATTGTTTGATAATGCGTTAAGTCCGTAGTAGAGACTCTCATCTCCCGACTGAAAAAGTTCCTGTGTAGTGAAAGGTACAAAGATCGCTGTCGAGCTTGTTGTCATGCCTCTCTGTATATCTACAAGGTTTAATGCAAGCGGCAGTGAGCTCATCAGGCCCTGCTCCTGCTGGAAGTCAAGTCTCACCAGTGTGCAGTTATGCTTCTGTGCCATGGACTTGGCCTGGAAGATGTTATTGTCCAGTTCCTGCTCAGTCTTACCCGTATTCATTATGATGAATGTTAAAAGGAACATCCTCTCATTCTGTGACTGTAGCTCTTTTAGGAGTGCTTTTGCATCCTTGCCGTATGTGGCTAGATCGGATGGGATGATGTCCATGTCGTATCCTGCCCTGACTGCTCTCTTCTGTTCCTCGATCTTGCTGCGGTCTAACTCAGTTATCGTATGCTTTACCGTCTTTATCGCTTCATTCTGGTCTACCGACCGGATGTGCATCGTGACTATCTGACTGGATTCCATGTTTAAGAAATCCGCCAGCATCCTGTCACTTATATCCGATGCATCGATGGATAGGAAGCTCATCGCACCATACAGGTCTCCCATCTTGAACTTCCTTCCGTTCATGAAGTAGAAACTGCTCGGTGCTATGAAATCCTTTACGGAAAGACCGCTTCCCACAAGATACTTCCAGTCGAACTTAAACTTGTCCGCATCTCCCATATGTAACTGTTCATGCATCAGATTAAGTCTCTCCTTGCCGTTAAGTACTCTTGCCTGACAACCTAAGCGCTTAAAGTTATTTAGGATATCAGTTTCTATATGGATGATCCTTGGTTTTGCTGCTTTCATCGAATCGGCATGTATACCAAATGTCAGATACTTTGTCTTTGTAAGGCCGTTATTACCCTGAGCAAGCTGGTTTTTAAGCATCTCCGAGTATTCGTCCCTTACGCTGTTGAACCCGTCGTTCTGATATGGGATCCTGATACCGGCCTCAAAGCTTTCCGCGTCTGTTGCCATATTCATAAAGCTGAGTTCGAAGTGGATAGAGCTGTCAAAGAAGTTCAGAAAGCCGCACCACTCCTCGAAGATCGCGGTCTTGTCCTCCTGCTGGGCCAACTGATAGTTGATGTCCTGAAACTGAATGGTTTTCGTGTAGTAATTGTTCCCGATCCGGCAGATACCGTCAGGGAACATCCGGTCGAAGGGAATGGACTGCTGAGCCGTCCTGGGGATCCCATCGTCCTTCTTTGCGCGGTCGATCACTTCCTGCACTCGTTTCTGGTCCTTTCTGGACAGATTTGCGGGGAGCTTCAGGCTGCGCTTTTCATTTCTTTTTCCTTTGAACAGCTGAAACAATTCTGTTTACCTCCTTTTCCGCCTGAGCAGCTCTCTTCAGGGCATCGTAGTAGTTATCCGTCTGATAGGGCCTGATCTTTGGCCGGATGAATTTTGTTTCGATAAAATGCTTCGCAATGACCTCCAGCGGCTGTCCGTCCCGTTCATACATGGCCAGCAGGAACATGGGAATCATGATGATGATCATGCTCATGGCTGCAAGGCTCGTACTGCCGATGCTCTTGATGAAAAAGAAAGACGGCACGCCGATGAGTGCCGCAATTCCGAAACAAATAAGCTGCCGTCTGGTCAGGTTGAAGAGAATCTTTGATTTGACCCGCGTAAGATCTCGCGGGACTGGGATATATGACGCCATGTGTTTACCTCCTTTAATGGGCGCTCATGACAGATTTGGCCAGGCTTCCGGTCTTGAAGAGTGAGAAGCACAGAAGCACTGTGTAGCCCATGACGCCCCAGATGCTTCCGATGATGTCATCCGTAAAGGCGACTGTCTGGACAAGCACCGCATAGATGCCAATGCAGATCATAATCAGGAAGCCCTGGAAGCCCAGAGCAAGTAGTGCTCTCAGATAGTTCTGGCCGATATGACTCTGTTCCCGGTTGCCGAACGTGGAGAATGGGATCGGAGCAAGACTGGTCATGAGGTAGATCTCCATCATACGACCATAAACGATGACAAAGATCGCCACGGACAGGATCGTGGAGCAGATCTGAACAATGAAGCTCTGCAGGAACAGTCCCAAAAGCTCGCCCAGTTCCATCGCTTCCAGCGACTCCCGTATGGTATCCAGCGTTGCCGCATCTACGGCAGTCGAGCCTGAGATCAGGCCGGCGCTGGAATTGACCACATGCTGCGCCACATCAAAGACCGCCATGACAATGTTGAAGGTATTGGTGATCAGCATGACAGCCACGAATGTCTTGAAAATCCATTTGAAGAAGATCCACGTTTCAAAGTTTGCCAGGTTGTTGTGTTCGATGATCAGCTGGATCAGCTCATAACAGGCAATGAACGTCAGGATCAGCCCTGCTATCGGCAGCACCACGTTTTCCGATATCTGCCGTATCATTGCGAACACACCCGGCTCAAAACTGCCCGGTGGTGTCCCTACCTGTGTTGATATATCCGCCACCCTGTCATTTACCGTTGCAAACATTCCGGATAGGAGATCCATGATACCGTCTACAAGTGCTCCCTGCAGCCATTCCGTCATCTGTTCAAGTATCCTATCCAATAATTACTCACCTGCCTTTCGTTTTGGGTAAGGAAGGCGGCGCATACACGCCGCCCTCTGCCATTAACCCATTGATACCCTGGCTTCTTCCTAGAATAAGCCTGAAAGCAAGGGAATAAGCGTGGTTCCGATGAGCGCAACACCGCCGCCTGCCATCAACTGCTTCATACCCTGCGACTTGGCTCCGGGGTTGTCATTTCCGTAACCCTCCATGAGGTTTATAACGCCCCAAACGCCAAGACCTGCTCCAAGTGCGATAACGAGTGTCTGTAATACAGTGATTGCTGAGTTGAAAAATGCCATGATTACCTCCAAATCTGACTTTTCCTTAATGCCCGGTTTGAACTTAAGAGGCATACCGGAAAAGCCTCTCCGCCCTGATTTTGGGCACAAAAAAAGCCGGATCTCTCCGACTTGTATTGATAGTTACATATTCGGTTGTGCTTCCTTATGCTACTGCTTTCTGTTTCCTACGGGCTTCTTACATCATTTGTTCTGCCATAACAGGCTATAGTCCCGATATACAGATAAG